>Ga0255779_1000226_pt1 | contig 71468 bp, 74 predicted proteins | sample 011ome_21_FD_179977 | JGI IMG/M metagenome (GOLD analysis project Ga0255779, IMG submission 179977) | Coastal salt marsh microbial communities from the Groves Creek Marsh, Skidaway Island, Georgia - 011508AT metaG (version 2) | ecosystem: Environmental > Aquatic > Marine > Intertidal zone > Salt... | reverse complement strand
ACATGGTGGCGATTAGAGAGCAGTACGCTGAAGACAAGCAAAAACAGTCTCAAGCCATGATGGAGCTGTACAAAAAAGAAAAAATTAATCCCATGGGAGGCTGCTTACCTATTTTGATTCAGATGCCCGTTTTTATAGCTCTCTATTGGGTGCTCATGGAATCGGTTGAATTGCGGCAGGCGCCATTTGCTCTATGGATCGACGACTTATCTGCGATGGATCCCTACTTTGTGCTGCCCTTAATAATGGGCGCTTCCATGTTCTTCATGCAAAAACTCAATCCGCCACCACCGGATCCGATGCAGGCCAAGATCATGCAATGGCTGCCGGTTGTTTTTACCTTTTTCTTTCTTTGGTTTCCCTCGGGCCTCGTGCTCTATTGGGTGGTAAACAACCTGCTTTCCATGGCTCAGCAATATGTCATTACTCGACAAATAGAGCGTGAGGGTTTGGCCCGGTAATCGATGAGGGCTTTATGAACACGGCGACTCTGGATAACGACACCATCGTTGCAATTGCATCTGGGGCCGGTCCGGGTGGGATTGGCGTAGTTCGGCTGTCTGGGTCACGTGCAGAGAGCATCGCACTAACACTCTCGCAAAGAAGAAGCCTTACCCCAAGAGTCGCTCATTACTCACGGTTTGTTGATAACAATCTAAATCCTATTGACGACGGAATTCTGCTGTTTTTTCCCGCACCAGCTTCGTTCACAGGCGAAGACGTCGTGGAATGCCAAATTCACGGCAGTCGCATGACGCTCAGCCAATTGGTCGCTGCTTGCGTTGACCTAGGGGCACGACAGGCCCGGCCCGGCGAGTTTTCTGAACGTGCTTTTATTCATGACAAGATTGATCTCGTACAAGCTGAGGCCATTGCCGATCTTATTAACGCGCAAACAAGCGCCGCCGCTCGCCAGGCAAGAGCGTCGCTCACAGGAGAGTTCTCCGAGGTCATTAAGACTCTGGCAGAAGAGATGGTAGCTCTACGGGTTTTCATTGAGGCCGCCATTGATTTTCCAGAGGAGGAGATTGATTTTCTCTCCGATGGAAAAGTGCTGGAGCGTCTTACCAGCGTATGCCAGAAAACCAAAGACATTCTGGCCATAGCCACCCAAGGCAAGTTGTATCAAGAGGGTGCAACCGTCGTGCTAGCGGGCGCTCCTAATGCGGGAAAGAGCAGCTTACTTAACGTGCTGGCAAAGGAACCTATCGCTATTGTTACCGAACACGCTGGAACAACTCGAGATGTTCTTACTGCTCGGGTAAACCTAAACGGCATCCCCGTCCTATTAACCGATACAGCTGGTTTACGCGAAACCAATGACGATGTTGAACTTGAGGGCGTCCGTCGCGCCAGATTTGCGATAGAAGATGCAGATCTCATTCTGCACGTAATTGATGACACGGTACTGAACCCAGACAGTGACCCATTTTTTTTTGAGGGCTCTTATTGCACGGTTTTCAATAAAGTTGACCTTTCACAGCGCCCAGCCGGCGCCACAAAAAACGAGAACGGCGTCTCTGTTGCTATCTCCACCAAAACCGGCGACGGAATAGACGCCCTCAAAAACATCATCACCTCTCTTCTTGGTGTCTCAGCTGATGCCCCTTCTGTTTTTAGCGCCCGTCAGCGCCATCTTAATGTGCTCAACGCTGTGGAAGAGATGCTCGACGGTGCAAGGGTCTCTTTTGCTCAAACAGGTGCTGGAGAGTTACTTGCCGAAGATCTTCGACGTGCCCATGATGAGCTCGGCCAAATCACAGGTCGCCTCACCACAGATGACCTATTGGGAGAAATATTCTCGAGCTTTTGCATCGGCAAATAACCCACCCGATACGCACGGGTTACTCACAGTTTCTACCCCGTTATAGTCCAACGCCCCAACAAATCGCCAACTATTTGATAAACGCCTGACACAGCATGTTTATCCTGTGTATTAGGAGGGGATGAGTAGGGGACTCTTCTTGGTATTTAACCGCTTCCGATTTTGGTAGCGGCTTATCCCCAAGACATCCCAGCCCTATACGCCAGCTTAAGTATGGTTTTAATCCGGGTTATACCGTGAGGAAAGCCTGTGCCTGTCGGCGATTGAAAGACTTATCAACCGTTAATAGGGCCCCTAATAACAACAACATCAATATAACTTAACTCTCTCTAATAATTTATGTCTTTATTAAAGTTACTACTCATCGCGATAAATTTTTACCGCCACTGGGAACCCATCAACTTTAGACCGCTGAGCCAATCCTCGACAGGGTGACATTTCTACCGTTATTTAAGGCGTTCCTTCGGTAGGCCTCAGGACTTATACTGGCGTGCTGTTCATTGCAATTAGCTTAAGTGGCGTTCGTGTGAGTAAAACTGATTTTCAATTCGATGTGATTGTCGTGGGTGGGGGCCATGCTGGCACCGAGGCCGCGCTCGCCGCATCCAGGGCGGGTGCTAAAACCTTATTGCTGACACATGCTATTGATACCTTGGGTCAAATGTCCTGCAACCCTGCTATCGGCGGCATCGGAAAAAGCCACCTCGTTCGGGAGATCGATGCTTTGGGTGGTGCGATGGCGGGCGCTACCGACCGGGCCGGTATTCAATTTCGCGTATTAAACGCGAGGAAGGGCCCTGCCGTCAGAGCCACCCGGGCGCAGGCTGACCGTGTCCTTTATCGAAACGCGATCCGCCAGACGCTTCAACAGCAAAAACATCTGAATATTTTTCAGGATGCCGTGGAAGATATCACCCTGGAGGGCGAGCGCGTTACGGGTGTTGTCACTCGAAACAAACTGGTTTTTCGTGCCTCAACAGTAGTGCTCACAGCGGGTACTTTTTTAAATGGGCGGTTACATGTTGGGTTAGAAAATACATCGGGAGGGCGAGCGGGTGACGCTGCCTCTATAACCCTTGCCGATCGGTTGCGAGAGCTTTGCCCTCGAGTAGGCCGCCTAAAAACAGGGACCCCTCCACGGATAGACGCCGCTACGGTCGATTTTTCAGTCATGGTAGAACAGTGGGGTGACACACCGAGACCGGTTATGTCCCTTTATGGTTCTGAGAATACGCATCCAGAACAACGGTGCTGTTGGATTACTGCAACCAACGAAAACACCCATGACATTATCCGTGCTGGATTAGACAGGTCGCCACTATTCGGCGGTGTTATCGAAGGTACTGGACCTCGGTATTGCCCCAGTATCGAAGACAAGATCCATCGTTTTGCCGATAAAGACTCGCATCAAATATTTATTGAGCCAGAGGGGCTTTGCACGACCGAACTTTATCCAAACGGTATTTCAACAAGCCTACCGTTCGATGTGCAGCTGTCTCTGGTTAGGTCAATTCGCGGACTTGAAAATAGCCACATCACGCGGGCAGGTTACGCGATCGAGTACGATTATTTTGATCCCCGAGATTTGCAACACTCACTGGAAACAAAAGCAGTTTCAGGATTGTTTTTTGCCGGCCAGATTAATGGCACGACGGGTTATGAGGAGGCAGCAGCTCAAGGGCTGCTCGCCGGTTTGAATGCGGCACGAAAAGTGAAGGCGCTATCGGCTTGGGAGCCAACCCGAGACCAAGCATACCTCGGTGTTTTGGTCGATGATTTGGTGACTCTTGGTACTCAGGAGCCTTATCGCATGTTCACTTCTCGGGCGGAATATCGACTGTTATTACGAGAGGACAATGCGGATCTCAGGCTGACCGAAGCTGGTCGAGCAATGGGACTTATTACTGATGAGCAGTGGCGGTTTTTCACGGAACGCCGAGAGAGCATTGATGCTGAAAAGAAACGCCTAGAAACCACGTATATCCAGCCCAATTCACCGGAGGCCGCTCAGCTATCTAATCTCTTGGATAAACCGCTATCAAGAGAGTACTCGTTGGCCGATTTACTGCGCCGTCCAACATTTACCTACAAGGATGTTGCACCACTATCTGGCACGCCGCTGGTATCAACGAAACACGCCGCTGATCAAGTAGCCATCCAACTAAAGTACGCAGGCTATATTGAACGCCAAACCGATGATATTGCACGGCTCAGACGGCAGGAAGAAACCGCATTACCGCCAGACTTGGATTACTCTTCAGTACCAGGGCTGTCGAATGAAATTTGTCAGAAACTCACCGAAGCTAGGCCAACGTCGCTTGCAAGAGCCGGTCGAATTTCTGGTGTGACCCCGGCCGCCCTTTCGCTGCTGTTGGTGTACCTTAAAAAAACAGAGTCGACTGGCCGCGCTGCCAATGGCTGATGTGGCCCGCTCCCTACTGGAAAAAGGGATTGCTAAGCTTGGTTTGGAGGTCAGCAGTCACCAATTAAAGAGCTTGGTGGCCTATGTCGATTTACTTGAGCACTGGAACAAGACCTATAACCTCACTGCCATTCGCGATAGATCAGATATAGCGGTGCGCCACATCCTTGATAGCCTATCGGTGGTCCCTAGTGTTAAGGGTTCATCGGTTATTGACGTGGGCACGGGTGCCGGCTTACCGGGCATTCCAATAGCAGTTATCCAGCCCGACAAAACAGTCGCGCTGCTTGACAGTAACGGTAAAAAAACGCGCTTTCTACATCAAGTAGTCACTTCGCTCGGCCTCGGCAATGTACGTATCTTTCATGCTCGGGCCAAGGACCATAAAGTTACCGCCGGATATGACCATGTCGTGACGAGGGCATTTGCGACTAGTGCTAAGATAGTGGATGAATGCGCCCATTTGCTGAAGGCGTCAGGCACTATTTTGGCTATGAAATCGATGAGCGCTGATCAGGAGCTGGAAAGCCTTGACCCGAGAGTATCGGTGCTAGAAAAAAGCGTCTTGCGAGTACCTTATCTCGATGAATCGAGGGTCCTAGTCATCCTTAAACCGACACCCTGTACCAATGAGTCGAGCGCATGAAAATCGTTGCTGTAGCTAACCAAAAGGGCGGTGTTGGTAAAACCACCACCAGCGTTAACCTGGCAGCCAGTCTCGCTGCAATGGGGCGGGAGGTTCTGCTAGTGGATCTTGACCCGCAGGGAAATGCGACGATGTCCTCAGGAGTGGACAAGCACAACCTTGAGTACACGGCCTACGATTTATTGGTCGACGCCATGCCACTTAAAGAGGTTATCGTGCCCGCAGCCGACAACGGTTATTCACTCGTTGGGGCAAATCGAGATCTCACGGCTGCAGAGGTAGAGCTGTTGGCGTTGGAGCAACGAGAGCACCGCCTTGCAAACGCTTTGGCGACGGGGTTCCACTACGATGTCATTCTCATCGATTGTCCCCCCTCATTGAGCATGCTCACGGTCAACGCCTTAATTGCCGCCCATTCGGTGATTGTTACGATGCAGTGTGAGTATTTCGCGCTAGAGGGGCTGTCGGCACTGCTGGCAACGATAGAAAGGGTGAAAGAGACCGCAAACCCGCGGTTAGAGTTAGAAGGCATACTGCGCACCATGTACGATCCCCGCAATTCATTGACTAATGAGGTCTCGGCGCAGCTTCATAAGCATTTCGGTGATAAAGTCTACAGGACAGTGATTCCACGGAATGTCAGGCTGGCAGAGGCACCCAGTCATGGATTGCCGGCATTGCATTACGACCGTTACAGTGCGGGAGCGAGAGCATACGCGGCATTGGCGGGGGAGTTCGTGAAACGTCAGGGCGACCGGACAAGCATCCAACGTCCGGCCTAAAGGATCGGGTGACTCCACTAGCGAGTTTGCACAGAGATCGAGGAATATCAAGTGAGCGCACGAAAACGACGAGGAAGTTTGGGCAAAGACCTTGACGTCTTGTTGAGCGCTACCGCTATTACGTCGACGCCAGCTGAGACATCAACCACAAGTGACCAGATGGAATCACTCCCCGCCGCGGCCGCATTGGGGCTAAGGCAGATACCCCTCGAAAAATTGCGGCGTGGCAAGTACCAGCCGAGAAGAGACTTTGACCCAGCATCTCTTCAGGAATTGGCGGACAGCATTAAACATCAAGGTGTGATGCAACCTATAATCGTCAGGCCTGTTGAGGGAGGTGTCTGGGAGATCATCGCCGGTGAGAGGCGGTGGCGGGCGAGTCAGTTAGCCGGCATCGACACAATTCCCGCCCTCGTGCGAGAGGTGGGTGACGATGCGGCGATCGCCATGGCGCTGATAGAAAACATCCAGCGAAAAGACTTAAACCCGGTTGAGGAGGCAGTCGCCTTAAAGCGACTGCAACATGAGTTTGAGCTCAGCCAGCAGCAGGTGGCAGAGCGGGTTGGCAAATCAAGGCCCGCCATTGCCAACGCCATGCGACTTTTGTCACTGGAACCCGACGTTCGAACAATGATTGAGCAGGGGGTAATCGGTCCCGGGCACGGCAAGGTGCTTCTTGCTCTTGAGGGGCGGCAACAAGTTGCAGCCGCTAAAAAAGTGGTGAAATCCGGGTTTTCTGTCCGGCAAACAGAGCGGCTGGTGAAGACCATCCTTCACCCCGATCAAAACAAATCACACGACCAAGGCCGGCGAGATCCCGATGTGCAGCGATTAGAGCGAGATCTTGCTGAGAGACTGGGTGCGGCAGTGGCGTTACAAGCCCGTCGCGGGGGAGGAGGCAAGCTGGTTATTACCTTCTCAAGCAACGAGGAGCTAGACGGCATTTTGTCGAGGATCCGCTAGGGTGGCATTTGTTGATATGGCACACCACATCCTTTACACTCGCCCTCGTTTTTTGGGCCCCCAGCTCAGGTGACATACCGGCCGGCAACCAGCCCATTTAAGGCGGTCAAAGCACGGATGTTCTCAGCCTTACTCGTTACTACCACTGCTATTGCAGTTGGGGGTGGCCTTTTGGCGTTTCTGGTCGGGGTTCAGCCGGGCGTTGACCTGTTTTTGGGTGGCCTTGTGGTGATCTTGCCTCAAAGCTGGTTGGCCTATCAGTTGGGGTCCCAGCGATGGAGTGGGAAACCTGGGATGCTGGCTTTCGCCAAGTACCCCTTGGCGGGAGCAGGTTTTGCAGCCCTTTTTGCGCTGAAAACCCCAATTAATGGGTTGGCAGTGCTTGCTGGTGCGGTGATAGCCATAGGCGCAGTGCCAACAGTATTTGCCGTGAAAGAGCGGACAAAAGTAACGAAAAGCGGCTAAGTTCGCTTAAAAGAGAAGAATCATAGATAAATGGCATCAGGCGCAGAACAGACAGTCTCCGAATACATCGTCCACCACCTGACGAACCTCACCTATGGAAAGCTGCCCGCAGGTTTCGAGCGGCAGACAGCGGATGGTGTTCAGGTCATTGGTGATGGTGGTCAGTGGACCCTTGCCCATGGTGCCGACGAGATAGCGGCGATGGGCTTTAATGCTGTTCACGTTGATTCGATGATCTGGTCTGTTGGGTTGGGTATCATTTTTTGTTGGTTGTTTCGCCGCGTGGCCAAGACAGCCACGGCTGGTGTCCCCTCTGGGTGGGTCAACGCTGCGGAGATGATCGTCGAATTTATCGATGGCACCGTGAAGGATACTTTTCACGGGAAAAATCCGCTGATAGCTCCCCTCGCGCTCACCATTTTTGTCTGGGTGTTCCTGATGAACCTGATGGATTTAATCCCGGTTGATCTGATCCCACATGGACTTATGTTGGTTGGCGTTGATTATCAGAAAATCGTGCCATCAACCGACCCCAATATCACCATGGGAATGGCTGTGGGAGTCTTTGTGTTGATGCTGTACTACAGCATCAAGGTGAAAGGGTTCGGGTTCGTCAAAGAGTTAACCCTTAACCCTTTCAATCACCCACTCTTTATTCCAGTGAACCTGTTTATGGAAGTGGTAGGGCTTCTCGCCAAGCCGTTTTCATTGGGTTTACGGTTGTTTGGCAATATGTACGCCGGCGAGATGATCTTCATTCTTATTGCTTCGTTGTTTAGCGTGGGGCTTTTCTGGATGCTGCCTGCCGCACTGCTTCAGATAGGCTGGGCGATTTTTCATATTTTGGTCATTACACTCCAGGCCTTTATTTTTATGGTACTCACCATTGTGTACCTAAGCATGGCTCACGAAGACCACTGATTTTTTAACACAAGCACTAGTGCTAACCATTAAGTAGGAGAACACCATGGAACTTATTTATGTTGCCGCCGCGATTATGATGGGCTTAGGCGGAATGGGCGCCGCTATCGGCGTGGGCATTCTGGGCGGTAAGCTTATTGAGGGCTCTGCCCGCCAACCTGAGCTGGCTCCCAAGCTTCAAGGGACCTTCTTTCTGGGCGCGGGCCTTGTTGACGCGATTCCAATTATCGGTGTTGGTATCGCCATGTACCTGATATTCGTTGTCGCGGGTTAACCGGGAGAACAGTCGACCAGTCCCACCCTAGTGGGCATCGTGTCGGTTATTAACAGGAGCAAACAGTGAATATCAATCTTACGCTTATTGGCCAGCTGATCGCCTTTATCGCGTTCGTCGCCTTTTGCATGCGTTTTGTCTGGCCGCCCATTGTCGCTGCCATGGCGGAGCGCCAGCAAAAAATAACCGACGGGTTGGCGGCAGCAGATAGAGCCAGCCACGATTTGGAGCTTGCGCAGAAAAACGCGACAGCACAAATGGCGGAGGCCAAAAAAGAGGCTGCCGGCATTATCGAATCTGCTAATAAAAGGGCCGCTGCGCTCATTGATGAAGCGAAGGCGGCTGCCGTTGTCGAGGCGGATCGCGTAAAGGCGGCTGCGTCAGCCGAAATTGAGCAGGAGCGCGCTCGAGCGCAGGAAGAGCTTATGGCTCGGGTGAGCCAGCTCGCTATTCAGGGCGCAGAGAAAATACTCGCGGCGGAGGTGGACGCAGAAAAACACGCAGCCATGCTGGCGAGCCTGACGGTGGAGCGCTGAAATGGTTGAGCCTAGGACTCTCGCTCGCCCCTATGCACGCGCGGCCTTTGACGTCGCGCGCTCTCAGGATGCGCTGAGTGATTGGTCCGGGGTGCTGGCAGAGCTGGCGGCCCTTTGCACCCAGCCGAAAGTGGCGGCGCTTATTGTTAGTCCCGATAAAACCGGTGACCAGCAGGCGGAGGCTTTTGGGAGATTGGTTGAGGCTGACGTTTCGGCATCGCAACAAAACTTTATTAACGTATTGGCGGAAAATGATCGCTTGGCACTACTACCAGAGGTCTTTTCTCTCTTTACAGAGCTAAAGCAAGCGCTGGAAACATCAGTAATTGTCGAGGTGGTCTCGGCGTTTGAGCTTTCGGACGGTGATGCGGCAACTTTAACGCGCTCTCTCGAGAAGCAGCTTGCTCGCAGCGTATCTCTTACACACCAGACAGATCCCGCACTTTTGGGCGGGGCAGTAATCCGGGCTGGCGATATGGTTATCGACGGCTCTGTTCGCGGCCGGCTGGCGAAGCTAGCTGGTGCGCTGACACCCTGATAGAGGAAACAGGTCATGCAACAACTTAACCCTTCAGAAATCAGCGACATCATTAAGCAGCGTATCGAGCAGCTTGATGTTTCGACGCAAGCGACGAATGAAGGCACCATCGTCTCCGTTACCGACGGCATTATTCGTATTCATGGGCTCACCGAGGTGCAATACGGTGAGATGATTGAGTTCCAAGGAGGCGTCTTCGGCTTGGCGCTTAACCTCGAGCGTGATTCGGTGGGCGCGGTTGTTCTCGGCGACTACAAGAAGCTCGCCGAGGGTCAGACATGTCGTTGTACTGGTCGTATTCTGGAGGTCCCGGTTGGGCCAGCCCTTCAGGGCCGAGTAGTTGATGCTTTGGGTAATCCGATTGACGGTCGAGGAGCGATAGAAGCCAGTGAGACCGACGCGATTGAAAAGATCGCCCCAGGGGTTATTGCGCGACAGTCGGTTGATCAGCCTGTGCAGATTGGTCTTAAAGCCATCGACGCCATGGTCCCCATCGGGCGAGGGCAGCGTGAGCTAATTATTGGGGATCGCCAGGTTGGCAAAACAGCGATTGCCATTGATGCCATTATCAACCAAAAAGGCACGGGCATTAAATGTATCTATGTGGCGGTTGGCCAAAAAGCGTCTTCAGTTGCTGCGGTGGTGCGCAAACTCGAAGAACATGGCGCTATGGCGCATACCATTGTGGTTGCTGCAAATGCGTCAGACCCAGCTGCGATGCAATACCTTGCGCCCTTCGCGGGCTGCACCATGGGGGAGTATTACCGCGATAGAGGCGAGGATGCGCTGATTATTTACGATGACTTGTCCAAACAGGCTGTTGCCTATCGACAAATCTCTTTGCTGCTTCGTCGTCCCCCGGGTCGAGAAGCCTATCCCGGTGACGTGTTCTACCTTCATTCGCGTCTGTTGGAGCGTGCAGCTCGAGTTAACGCTGATTATGTTGAGAGCTTCACCAATGGCGCGGTCAAAGGAAAAACAGGTTCCCTCACAGCCCTACCGGTTATTGAAACGCAAGCGGGCGACGTCTCGGCTTTTGTTCCTACCAACGTTATCTCAATTACTGACGGCCAGATTTTCCTTGAAGCGGATATGTTCAATGCAGGCGTTCGTCCGGCCATGAACGCGGGTATTTCTGTATCCCGGGTGGGTGGTGCGGCACAAACCAAGGTTGTGAAAAAACTCTCCGGGGGTATCCGGACAGCGTTGGCACAATATCGCGAACTCGCCGCTTTCTCCCAGTTCGCTTCTGATCTCGATGACGCGACTCGAGCACAACTAGATCATGGTGAGCGCGTTACCGAGCTTATGAAGCAAAAACAATATGCCCCGCAATCAATTGCTGAGATGGGACTTGTTTTGTACGCCGCCAACGAGGGGCATTTGAAGGATGTCGAGGTGGCAAAGGTGGGTGCTTTTGAGGCCGCACTTATCGCTTACATGCGTTCAGAGCACGGTGCGCTCATGGATGAGATTGCCGCCGACGGTGGCTGGGATGATGCCCGAGAGGCTTCCTTCAAGTCAGCGATTGAAACCTTTAAGTCCACACAAACCTGGTAACCGGTCATGGCCGTCGGAAAAGAAATCCGAACAAAAATTTCCAGCATCCGCTCAACGCAGAAAATTACGAGCGCGATGGAGATGGTCGCTGCAAGTAAAATGCGGCGAGCCCAGGACCGGATGGAGCTCGGTAAGCCCTACGCACGAAGAATGCGCGCCGTTGTGGGTCATATTGCCAATTCTGTGCCGGAGTATCGTCATGCTTACATGACCGAGCGACCGGTTAAGCGTGTTGGTTTTGTCATTATCTCCACCGACCGCGGCCTGTGTGGTGGTTTGAATATCAACCTTTTTAAGGCGGCAATTCAGGCGATGCGCGGCTGGTCCGAGCAGGATGCCCAGGTAGACCTTTCGCTCATTGGTGCTAAATCGATGGCCTTCTTTAAAAGCGTTGGCGGTAATGTGGTCGCGAGTGTGCGCGATATTGGGGAAGAGCCCACGGTCGAGCAGCTCATTGGTGGTGTCAAACAGATGCTGGATGCCTATGTGGCCGGGGATATCGACAAGCTTTATTTGGTCAGCAATGAGTTCGTTAATACAATGACCCAAACACCACAGGTGGAGCAGCTTCTTCCTTTGGAGGCATCAGATGATGAAAAACTGTCCCACCACTGGGACTACATCTATGAACCCGATGCTAAAGAGCTGCTCGATGGGTTGTTGACCCGGTACATAGAGTCACTTGTCTATCAGGCGGTTGTTGAAAATGGTGCCTGTGAGCAGGCGGCGCGAATGATAGCCATGAAGAACGCTAGCGATAATGCCGGCACGCTGATTGATGATCTTCAGTTGGTTTACAACAAAGCGCGCCAAGCGGCGATTACCCAAGAGCTATCCGAAATTGTTGGTGGTGCGGCGGCGATCAGCTGAAATAGCACATAAAATTTGATGGGGTTGGTGGTGTTAGCCGCCACGAGAAAGAAAAGAGTGAGGCTCAAAAATGAGTAGCGGAAAAGTCGTCCAGGTTATTGGCGCGGTAATTGACGTGGAGTTTCCACGGGACAACGTCCCTCAGGTATACGACGCCCTTACGGTTAGTGACAAAGGGCTTACCCTCGAGGTGCAGCAACAGCTTGGTGATGGTGTTGTTCGAGCGATCGCGATGGGGTCGTCAGAGGGTGTTAGTCGAGGTTTAGCGGTGGAAAATACGGGTGCGCCGATCTCTGTTCCTGTGGGCACTGAAACCCTGGGCCGCATCATGGACGTTTTGGGAAATCCAATTGATGAACGCGGCCCTATTGGGGAGCAGGAGCGCTCTTCGATTCATCGTCCAGCACCCACCTACGAAGAGCTTGCGGCGTCCGAAGAGCTTTTGGAGACCGGTATCAAAGTGATTGATCTGGTCTGCCCTTTTGCAAAAGGTGGCAAGGTCGGTCTTTTTGGGGGGGCAGGAGTTGGTAAGACCGTAAACATGATGGAGCTCATTAATAATATCGCCACCGAGCACTCGGGTCTGTCTGTTTTTGCCGGTGTTGGAGAGCGGACGCGGGAAGGAAACGACTTTTACTACGAAATGCAGGAGTCCGGCGTCGTTAATGTTGAGCAGATGGATAAATCCAAGGTGGCAATGGTATACGGCCAAATGAACGAGCCTCCAGGTAACCGTCTTCGTGTCGCCCTGACTGGATTGACTATGGCGGAGAAGTTCCGTGATGAGGGGCGCGACGTGCTGCTGTTTGTCGATAACATTTATCGCTATACCCTTGCAGGAACTGAGGTTTCAGCTTTGCTAGGCCGTATGCCTTCCGCGGTGGGCTATCAGCCAACGCTGGCGGAGGAAATGGGGGTACTGCAGGAGCGCATTACCTCGACCAAGACGGGGTCCATTACATCTATTCAGGCGGTTTATGTTCCTGCGGATGACCTGACTGACCCGTCACCCGCGACGACGTTCGCCCACCTTGATTCAACGGTTGTTTTGAGCCGTGATATCGCCGCTAAAGGCATCTACCCCGCGGTCGATCCATTGGACTCAACATCTCGCCAACTGGACCCCCTAATTATTGGCCAGGACCACTATGAAGTGGCTCGTGGGGTTCAGTCGGTTTTACAGCGGTACAAGGAACTAAAAGACATCATTGCAATTTTGGGTATGGATGAGCTGTCTGAAGAAGACAAACTAACCGTGTCTCGCGCTCGAAAGATAGAGCGATTCCTGTCTCAGCCATTCCATGTCGCAGAAGTCTTTACTGGTTCACCCGGAATTTATGTGTCATTGAAAGACACCATTGCAGGCTTCAAAGGGATTCTCTCCGGTGAATACGATCATCTGCCAGAGCAGGCTTTTTACATGGTGGGTTCAATCGAACAAGCCGTCGAGAAAGCAGCAACGCTCTAAGGCTAGACGCGAGATAGATTTATGGCTATGACCATACACTGCGACATTGTTTCTGCTGAAGCCCAGATTTATTCAGGCTTGGTGGAGCTGCTGGTTGCTACCGGCGCCGATGGTGAGCTGGGTGTTTGTTATGGCCATGCTGCACTGTTGACTAGCCTTGTGCCAGGCCCCATTCGTGTTGTTGAGCAAGGCGGTGAAGAGCATATCTACTACGCTTCAGGTGGTTTTCTGGAGGTTCAGGGTGATGTGGTGACGGTGCTTGCGGACACCGCTATTCGTGCCGATGATGTCGATGAGGCAGCTGCTGAGGCTGCACGTCAGGCTGCCGAGGACCAGTTGGCGAATCAGGGAGCAGAGCTGGATTACGGTCGCGCGTCAGCACAGCTGGCAGAGGCTTCGGCGCAGCTCGCCACGCTCAGAAAGTTAAAAAACCGGGCTGGCCGCGGGTAAACCAAAACCCACTAAGCACTACCCAACCAGAAGAAATGTGAAAAAGCCGCCTTAAAGGCGGTTTTTTTGTAGGGTTTTACATCACCAACCGTTGCTATTCTATGCCTCCTTCGATGTTTGGTAAGTCACAGGCCGGGTCAATATGGTGTTAGAGGTCATTATTCTCGCTGCCGGCAAGGGCAGCCGTATGCAATCCACGCTTCCAAAAGTGCTGCATGCGCTGGCTGGCGTCCCCTTACTCCAGCACGTAATTAACACAGCAAAAAAACTCAATCCCCGCGCCATCCACGTGGTTGTTGGGCATGGGGCGGACGCTGTGCGGACAGCTTTTCTTGAAGAATCCGTTCTATTTCATGAGCAAGCCGACCAGCTTGGCACGGGCCACGCGGTCATGCAGGCGATCCCGCACTGCCAATCTAACAGTGTTGTTTTGGTGCTTTATGGTGATGTGCCGCTTATTCAAACTAAGACACTGAGCGCCCTGTGCGAAGCGGCCACCCAATCCCCCGCTATGCTGTCTACGTTACTCGAAAAGCCTGATGGTTACGGTCGGGTCGTCCGGGACGCACAGGGGTGTTTTCACGCGGTCGTCGAGGACAAGGATGCGACCCAAGACCAGCGCCATATCAAAGAGGTGAACACCGGTATCTTGGCTGCCCCCGTTAATTTGTTGACTACGCTTTTGAAGCAAGTGACCAACACCAATCAGCAACGGGAATATTATCTCCCTGACATACTGGGCCTTGCTCGTGCCGGCGGGTTATCCGTCTCGATTCACACCACGAGCGACATTATTGAGGTGTTGGGCGTCAATGATCGCTTGCAGTTAGAAGCGTTAGAGCGCGCGGCTCAGCAGCGCTATGCAGAAGCCCTCATGCGGCAGGGCGTAGCCATCAGCGATCGCCGGCGAATCGATATCCGTGGAGAGTTGATATGCGGAGAAGGTGTTTCCGTCGACGTAAACACGGTTTTTGAAGGTCGCGTTGTTTTGGGGGATGACGTAAAGATTGGTGCCCACTGCGTCCTGAAAGACACAGAGATCGCAGCGGGGTCGGTGATTGAGCCCTTTTGTCATATTGAGTCAGCGGTTATTGGTCAGAACTGCCAGGTCGGCCCCTATGCACGGCTTCGCATGGGCACGCGACTAGACCCAACCAGCAAAGTGGGCAATTTTGTTGAAACTAAAAATACAAAGGTGGGTGAGGGCAGTAAGGCGAATCATTTGGCCTATTTGGGTGATGCCGATATCGGCGCTGGCGCCAATATCGGTGCGGGCACGATTACCTGCAATTACGATGGTGCTAACAAGCACCCCACCCGACTTGGGGATCGCGTTTTTGTCGGCTCAAACAGCACTCTTGTGGCGCCGGTGGTGATCGAGGATGACGGCTTTGTGGGTGCGGGGTCAGTCATCACTGACAATGTCCCACGCGGAGAGTTGGCGATTGGTCGGGCACGTCAACACAATATCAGCGGGTGGCAGCCCCCAAAGAAAAACTAAGAAGGCGGGTTTATGTGTGGCATCGTTGCAGCAGCAGCCAAACGCGAGGTATCCGAAATCTTATTGGAAGGCCTAAGACGGCTTGAATATCGGGGTTACGATTCTGCCGGTATAGCGCTCGTTGATAACGACAAAAACCTTCAGCTTCACAAGGCGCTGGGTCGCGTTGCTGAATTGGAGTCGGCTCAACGACAAAGGCCGTTACTAGGTTGTTTGGGCATCGCGCACACGCGATGGGCTACTCATGGAGTGCCGAGTGCCGCTAATGCACACCCCCATACGGCGGGCAATCGTTTCGCTGTCGTTCACAACGGCATTATCGAAAACCACGCCGTCCTGCGAAGCGACTTAGAAGGCCGCGGCATCGTCTTTCTCTCCCAAACCGACACCGAGGTCATCGTCCATCTCATCGACCAGCTGCGACCGACGTGTAGCGATCTATTAGCCACAGTCCAGCAAGTCGTTAAAAAACTCGAGGGCGCCTACGCCATAGCCGTCATCGACAGTGATGAGCCTGAAACATTGGTTGTCGCCCGCGACGGTAGCCCTTTGGTTATCGGCCTTGGCATCGGTGAGATGTTTGCGGGCTCCGACACCCTCGCCTTGAGATCTGTCACCGACACCTTTATTTATTTAGAGGATGGCGACATAGGCTGCTTGAAAGCCGGATCCTATGAGGTGTTTGATTCGACAGGCGCCACTATCGAGCGTGAGGTTTCACAGCTTGAACCGCCTAAAAAAGACGACTTGCTGGGCAGTTATGATCACTACATGCTCAAGGAAATTCATGAGCAGCCACAACGGCTCAGGGACACTATTCCACCTGGGAAGCCACCGTCCGCCTTGGATTTTGGCGCATCTGCGGCGGAGGTGTTTTCCCGCACCAAAGCCGTGCAAATTATTGCTTGCGGCACTAGCTACCACGCCGGGCTGGTCGCAAAGTATTGGATTGAAGCGTTCGCAAAAATTCCGTGCTCGGTAGAGGTCGCCTCTGAGCTGCGTTATCGCGAACCTGTGGTTGTCGATGGGACGTTGATCGTCAGTATTTCTCAAAGCGGCGAGACTGCCGATACCTTGGCGGCCATTAACCATCTTGGCGGGCAAGGGCTCGCCCGCCTCGCCGTTTGCAATGTCGATCACTCTGCTATTGTTCGGGCAAGTGAGCTGGTTTTTCTCACTCAAGCCGGCGCCGAGATCGGGGTGGCCTCAACCAAGGCATTCACTACCCAGCTTGCGGCGCTTATGGCGCTGACCGACCAGTTAGCGGGTATAACAAATAAAAACGACTATCAGGGGATCTTCGCTAGCGCCATGGCATCGGCGCCCGCAGCGGTTACTGCCGTGCTGGCGTTAGAGCCCAGGATTAAGGCGATGGCCAACCATTTTGTTGCCAAACATCACGCGCTGTTTCTTGGTCGAGGGGTCTTCTATCCAATAGCGATGGAGGGGGCGCTCAAACTCAAGGAAATCTCATACATTCATGCAGAAGCCTATCCTGCTGGCGAGTTAAAGCACGGCCCTCTGGCGCTCGTGGATTCTGATATGCCCGTTGTTGCGGTGGCGCCCAATAACGCGCTGTTGGAAAAGCTTCGGTCTAACCTTGAGGAGGTCAGGGCGCGGGGCGGGGAACTGTTTGTGTTTGCCGATGAGGCATCCGGCTTCGAAAGCGGTCCTGGGGTTCATGTGCTTGCGATGCCACACTGCGATGAGTTGGCGGCACCGATTGCCTACACTGTCGCGCTGCAACTCCTTTCCTACTATGTAGCCGTCGCCCGAGGAACGGATGTCGATAAGCCTCGGAATTTGGCGAAGTCGGTAACGGTGGAGTAAGGTTAGTTTGTTGGGGCTTGAGTGCTCCCAGTGAATCGCCGGACTGGTTAATAAAAAGCGCCCGAAAGGGCGCTATTTATTACATAGCCTGAGTGACAGATTGCCTTCTATTTAAAGACACCTCCCTGTTATACCCAAGCTTTGCGTTATGACGCTATTCGCTAGGATTGGCGGCCTTGTAGGCCTTAATGGCGGTGTTAAACTCCGCCGCCACTTGCTCTTCTTGAGAAACCGAGTCGTTAAATGCTCTGTTTGACCCCATGTAGCTTGCTGTTGCGGCACCTTCAGCCTCAGCAAAACCAGGTTTCATGGCTTCCATGTTAGCTTCATGGCACTTTCTGAAGTCGGCCATCCCGGTTTGATAGGCTTTAACGGCGGTTTGCGCCTCTACCATCTCTTCCATGGACGCTGAAGCGCCGTTAGGAATCATGGGTTTAGTTGGTTTTACGCAACCTTGTGCGACTGCCATATTACTGGCAACCAGTGATAGCGCGGAGCTAATAAAAATTGCACGTAACATAATAGACCCCTTCATAAACATAAGCTTAATAATGGCGTAATTGCACGTTGGGTAGGTCACCTCTACTCACCAGGCCCTGCAATAACGCCTCTCCCGAGGATCTGTCCCCGATTCCTACGACCTGAACCCGGTAGTATAAGTTCCCGGATCGATACTCGACGGCTACTTTTGTATTATACCCGTCTTTCACCAACTCCTGAGCGAGTTTACTGGCAGCATTGCTGTTCTCAAACGTGGCTACATAAATGAACCAACCAGATCGAACGACTTTGGGCGGCTGAGGGGCGGCTGCCTCTAGCAAAGCGTTACCGTTTTCTTTCATTCCAGCGTCGTTTGAGGAACCCGAGGGCGTACTCGTAACCCCTAAATCGTCTTTGGCGGGTGTTTCTGACAATGAATTTGAATCCTGCATTGTATCGCGGTTAACCCGCAGTGGGCCGGTTCTATATTTTTTTTCGATCGCTGTAGCGGCTTCCTCGGCTTGTTCCGGAGTCGAAAAACCCAAAACAACCACTCGCACCATCGAACGCCCATCCCGTGTGATAGGGTTTACCGAAACGGTATAGGCATCGCGCTCTAAGTTGGCAACTAACCGGTCCTTGTTTTTGCTATCAGCAAACGTACCAACGGTAATGCTCCATTGATCGCTGCCCGTCAGGTGCTCGACAATAGCCCCTTCGTCGCTGATTAGGGAATCGTCGGTTTGGTTTTGGATGTCGCTCCCATCCATGGTGGCGTTTTCCAACCCCCCTTCATATAAGTCAGCTGAAGGTACCTCCGATGGCGATTTCTCTTCCAACTCTTCGCTCGGGTTTTTTCGATCGAACCCCCCCACACCAATTTCATCTGTAAGAAAGGCTTCCCCTGCGCGCTCGTCTTCGTAAGAAGTGCTACCAGTCAGGCCTGTTGCGGCGGGAGAGGGTGGAGTTGGGGTGCTATCTGAGCCCGTCGTCGCGAGCTTTTTGTTAAGAATGGCATTTTCCGCTATCAGCTCAGCCACCTGTTTTCGGGAGTAAACAAGCTCCCCCGATAGCCTTTTTATTTCGGCCTTCAGACCCTCGAAATGCGAATAGCCAGTCACGACGCTGCCGACCGTCAAAAATATAGCGCAAGTTCCCAGTGCTAGAGGCCAAAGCTTGGTTGGTGCTGGTTTAGCAACGAACGAGTGGTCGACCAAGGTTGATTCAGGTGTCTTTTCGGTGTCCACGGTTTCGTTATCGAATGTCCTGGTTTTAATGCCGGAGCTCGACGATACTCGTTCGCCCCGGCTTGCGAAAGAGTCTACACCACGCCGTAGGTTGTCTTAATTTAGCATAGAAAAACAGGGTCAAATTTACGACTGACGTGAGGTTTTTCCAAGGGATGGCTTACAAAAAAACCAATTCCGGTAAACTCGGGTGATGGACGTTTCCGATATCCTCACTGATTTAAATGAAGCCCAGCGAGAGGCTGTCGCTGCTGATTCTGGCAATCTCCTCGTGCTGGCGGGTGCAGGCTCTGGTAAGACCCGCGTACTGGTGCATCGAATTGCCTGGTTGATTCGGGCTGAGGGTGTGTCTCCCCACGCGCTTCTGGCGGTGACCTTTACCAACAAAGCGGCCCGGGAGATGCGGGGGCGTATCGAACAGATGCTAGGCATTTCGACAGTGGGCATGTGGGTAGGCACATTTCATGGTCTAGCTCACCGATTGCTCAAACAACACTGGCAAGAAGCCCAGCTCCCCCAAGGATTTCAGATTCTGGACAGCGATGATCAGCTTCGCTTAGTAAAGCGAGTGTGCCGCGATTTGGATCTTGACGAAGCGCGTTGGCCGCCGAAGCAGGCTCAGTGGTACATCAATGCGCAAAAAGACGAGGGGCTGCGGGCAGCACACGTCGAGCCACCGTATGGAGACTTGCATGCCAAAACCTTGCATCGCATTTACTCGGCCTATGAAGAGGTGTGTGAACGGGGTGGCCTTGTTGATTTTGCCGAACTCTTGCTTCGGGCGCACGAGCTTTGGCTAAAAAGCCCCCAGACGCTGGAGCATTACCAGCGTCGCTTCCGCACTATTCTGGTCGACGAGTTTCAGGATACCAACACTATTCAATACGCTTGGCTTAGGGTGCTTGCGGGGGCATCGGTACCGGTTGTGGCGGTCGGAGACGATGATCAGTCGATCTATGGTTGGCGCGGCGCGCGCATCGAAAACATTCAGCGCTTCGGTGAGGATTTTGCTCAAACCCAAACCCTGCGCCTTGAGCAAAATTACCGCTCAACCCAAACGATTCTCAGCGCCGCTAACGGCCTGATCGCTCACAACTTTGGCCGTCTCGGAAAGGAGTTATGGACCGCGGGGGATCAAGGCGAGCCAATCAGTCTCTACGCGGGTTTTAATGAGCAAGATGAAGCGCGGTTTATTGTAGAACGGGTCGAGGGATGGATTGAGGGGGGTAACCAACGCCAGAGCATCGCAATTCTGTACCGGTCAAACGCCCAATCGCGGGTTTTGGAGGAGGCTCTGATCAGGAGCCAGATCCCCTACCGCATATATGGGGGCCAGCGCTTTTACGAACGCCTTGAAATTCGAAATGCACTCGCCTATCTGCGCCTGTTGATCGCCCGCCACGATGATCCCGCTCTGGAGCGCATTCTCAATGTTCCGCCGCGGGGGATAGGCACAAAAACAGTGGAGGGGCTTCGCGAAGTGGCACGTCAGCGACAACTCCCTCTTTGGCAGGCAATAGAGGTTGCGCAGCAAGAGAAGCTTTTCCCGGCGCGAGCGCTCTCCGCGCTAGGTGGATTTCAAACAATTATCAATGAAATGGACTCGATAACGGTTGAGCTCGCCCTTGATGAGCTGGCCGAGCATGTGATCCAACAGGCGGGCTTGATCGAGTACTATCGGGCCGAAAAAGGAGAGCGTGGGCAGGCTCGGGTAGAGAACTTAGAAGAGCTGGTGTCAGCAGCGAAGTCGTTTGTTGCTGAAGAAGGTGAGCTGAGCCCACTACAGCAATTCCTCGACAGTGCCGCACTTGATGCCGGTGACGCGCAGGCTGATCCCCACGAAGACAGCGTGCAACTCATGACCCTACACTCCGCAAAGGGGTTGGAGTTCCCCTTGGTGTTCTTGGCGGGAATGGAAGAAAACCTTTTCCCGCATCGAATGTCTCTGGACGAACCCGGCCGGCTGGAAGAAGAGCGTCGACTTTGTTACGTGGGGATCACCCGCGCTATGCAGAAACTTATCATGACCTACGCAGAGAGCCGTCGGCTTCATGGGTCAGAAAATTACAACACTCCCTCCCGTTTTGTGCGAGAAATTCCCTCAGAGCTAATCAACGAGGTTAGGCTAAGCTCGTCTGTGGCTCGACCCATGTCTTCTCTATCATCTTCCCAAGCCTCGGCGTCGATTGAGGCCGGGGTTCAACTGGGGCAGCGAGTGCTGCACCAGGTTTTTGGTGAGGGAGTTGTCGTCAATTTTGAGGGCCGAGGTGGCAACGCCCGGGTCGAGGTGAGCTTTGATGCTGGTTCAAAGTGGCTGGTACTGCAATACGCGAATCTGCAGGTGTTGTAAGGTTATCTAATTGATATTTCGAGTGGGACCCCCGCTGGAGACATATAATGTTTGAACGTCGTTATTTACCTGTTTTAGTAGTGATCCTAGTGGCGCTACTCGTCACAGTTGTTTCCCTGTGGGCCGTCGATAGAGCTACCACCCAGAGCCCGCTTAACTCATCCAGCGATGGCTTATCTTCTGTTAGCTACCAATGGAAACTGGTGACCACTTGGCCTAAAAACCTGCCTGGCCTCGGAGCGGCGCCTGAAAACTTTGCTCGCTACGTCAACAAAATGAGCGCAGGGCGTTTAACTATTCGCGTGTACGGCGCTGGCGAAATCGTTCCTGCATTTGAAGTTTTCGATGCGGTGTCACAAGGAGTGGCCGAAATGGGTCACGGAGCGGCGCCTGAAAACTTTGCTCGCTACGTCAACAAAATGAGCGCAGGGCGTTTAACTATTCGCGTGTACGGCGCTGGCGAAATCGTTCCTGCATTTGAAGTTTTCGATGCGGTGTCACAAGGGGTGGCCGAAATGGGTCACGGAGCGGCGTATTACTGGAAGGGGAAGATACCCGCAGCCGTCTTTTATACGGCGGTTCCGTTCGGCATGACTGCGCAAGAAATGAATGGCTGGCTGCATTACGGGGATGGCCTCGCCTTGTGGCGCGAACTTTACGCTCCCTTCGGTGTAACACCTTTTGCCGGCGGCAGTACTGGCGTTCAAATGGCGGGATGGTTTAACCGAGAGCTACGTAGTGCTGCTGACCTAAAAGGCTTGAAAATGCGTATTCCTGGTTTGGCGGGCGAGGTTTTTGATGCTGCCGGTGGAACAGCGGTAAGAATAGCGGGCGGTGAAATCTATACGTCGATGCAAACCGGTGTAATCGACGCAGTGGAATGGGTCGGTCCTTACAATGATCGAACCCTAGGGCTTAATGAAGTCGCGGAATACTATTACTACCCGGGGTGGCATGAACCCGGCGCGATGCTTGAATTTACGGTCAATACACAGGCATTTGAAGCACTTCCTGAGGATCTCCAGGCGATTGTGGAATACGCAGCTCGGGCGGCAAACCAGAATATGCTTGATGAATTCACTGCGCGTAACAATGAATCTCTTCGCACACTTTTAGCCGGCGGCAGCAAGTTGCGCGTTCTCCCGGACGATGTTTTGCAGCTGCTGTATGACAAATCAATTTTAGTGCTTGAGTCACTGATTGAGAGTGACCCTATGGCACAAAAAATCGCTGACTCCTACGAAGCGTTCGCGCGGGATGTAAGGGCTTATCACGAGATTTCGGAGCGGGCCTTTCTCAATGCAAGAGACAAGGTGCTACCCCCAGTAAATTTTACTGAGCAATAATACGAGTGCGCTTTTCGTTGTCGATGGCGACGTAGATAAAGGTTCCTTCAGTAACCTTCAGGGGTTCGCCGTCGTGCTTGGAGTTGATCCACACCTCGACCACTACACGAACAGAACTACGGCCGACCTCAACCACGTCGCAGTAACAACTCACCACCGCGCCGACGTGCACAGGTGTGAGAAACGACATACCCTCGACAGCGACAGTAGCAACCTGTCCGTCAGCGACCTCACAGGCTGTGACGTACCCCGCTAAGTCCATCTGTGACATTAACCAGCCCCCAAAAATATCCCCGTGCGGGTTGGTGTCGCAGGGCATAGCCACTGCTTGCAAGCTTAAATCCCCCTGAGGAGCTGGGTTGGCATCGATCTCGTTCATGTGGTGAGGCCTCGAGTTAGCACCTGGTTAAATTGATTAATGGCGGTATTCGGTGGGCAGTTTACCTGCACTGTTAGTCTCGTAATATCACAAAAACCATAGGTCAATTGAGTTTGTTTGGCAGCCAAGAGATGAGCTCTGGAAAAAACCACAAGATCACCAATAAACCTAGCTGAAGAAGTACGAAGGGGATTACTCCGCGGTAAAGCGCACCAGTGCTGACCTCGTCGGAGGCGACGCCTCGCAGGTAAAAAAGAGCAAAGCCAAAAGGCGGTGTAAGAAATGATGTTTGTAGATTCACAGCGATCATAATGCCCAGCCACACCGGGTCGAAACCCATTGCCAACAAGATGGGCCCGACAATAGGCACGACAACAAACGTGATTTCAATGAAATCGAGAATAAAGCCGAGCAAAAAGATAGTGACCATTACCAACAGGAACGCGGCACCGGGGCCCCCGTCCATGGTGTGGAAAAACTCCTGCACCATTTCTTCACCCCCAAACCCCCTAAAAACTAAAGAGAAGACAGAGGCGCCAATCAGTATGAGAAAAATCATGCTGGTGACTTGTAGGGTGCTCTGGCCAATTTCCCGCAGGCGCTGCCATGACATCTCGTTGCGTAAAATAGCGAGGACCAATGCACCTATCGCTCCTACGCCAGACGCCTCGGTAGGGGTGGCTGCGCCCACCAAAATTGACCCAAGTACCAAAGTGATTAAGCCGAGCGGTGGTAACAAGACCTTGGCTACTTGCATAACGGAAACCTTAGAGGTCTTTATCGGTGGCACGTTTTGTGGCGCGATCCAGCCGGTCACGGCAATCCACAAGACGTAGCAAGTCACCAAAATGACGCCTGGAACCAGCGCCCCAATGAATAGGTCTCCTACCGAGACGGTTGCGGTATTAAGCACCCCCATCTCGAGTTGGGCACGCTGATAGGCGCTAGAGATGATATCTCCGAGCAAGACCAGTGCGATGGAAGGCGGAATGATCTGACCTAGCGTGCCGGTGGCGCAGATCGTCCCCGCCGCAAGGCTTGGGTTATATCCGGCGCGAAGCATGGTCGGCAGCGACAGCAGCCCCATCGTAACGACGGTGGCACCGACAATACCTGTGCTGGCGGCAAGAAGGGCGCCCACGAGCACAACGGAAATACCGAGACCTCCCGGGCGCTCGCCAAAAATTTGAGCTAAGTTGTTAAGCAAATCCTCGGCGATGCGGGCGCGCTCGAGAATATTTCCCATCAAAATAAACAAGGGAACAGCGACTAAGGTTTCGTTTGTCATGGTGCCAAACAGACGGGCCGGTAAGGCCACCAGATAACTTGGGTCGAAGGCCCCAGCAAGGGTGCCCAATGCTGCGAAAACTAAACTGACCCCCGCGAGAGTCAGCGCTACGGGAAATCCCAGCATTAAGACTACGCAGACAGCGGCAAATAGAGCGAGAGCGAATTCACCCTGCATAAGCGGTCTCGGAGATCAGAATTTGAAGAGCCTTTACGATCTCAGAGCAGGCCTGCAGAAACAGCAGCCCCGTCATTATTGGAATAAGGCTTTTTAAAAGAAACACTGCGGGAATGCCACCAGGCTCCGGTGACACCTCCGCAATGGACCAGGATTCTGCAACATAGCCCCAGCTGGTGATGCCTATCAGCACACACAACGGCAGGGTGAATATAGTGTGGCCGAGGGCATCCACCCAGGCTTTTTGGCGGCTGGAGAACTGGCGGTAAAAAATGTCGACCCGCACATGACCGTCAGCCGCAAGAGTCCAGGAGATTCCCAGCAGGAAAAGGGCGCTGTGTAGGTAGAGAACCCCCTCCTGAGCCGCTATCGCACCAATCCCCCAGCCATAGCGCAGCGATACCACCGCAACCGTCAGAATAGCCATTGCCAAGGGAAACCAGGCGATAGCCGGCAGCAGCAGTTGGGAGGCTGTATCCAGAATGCGACTAACAAGTGGTGGGTGGGGCGGGGTGTTGTCCATTACGGGGGTCCTTTGGGCCGCTGAACAGGTTATCATTGTTGCCGTCAAAAATTCAGGGAGATTAGGCTGTGTTAACTGTTATTTCGCCCGCGAAGACGCTCGATTACGAGACGCCGGCTATCACACGACAGGCAACCCAACCCGCGTTCTTGTCTCGAGCCGGCGAATTGGTTGAGGACGCCCGCCGCCTTACCCCCGGGGATATTCAACGCTTAATGGGGGTCAGCGAGAGCATTGCTAATCTGAATCATGAGCGGTTTATGAATTGGCACCCCGAATTCACTCCTCAAAACGCCAAGCAAGCATTGTTGGCGTTTAAGGGCGATGTCTATACCGGATTGGCAGCGGAGACGCTGGACGCTAAAGGACTTAAGTTTGCGCAAAAACACCTGCGTATTTTGTCCGGTCTCTACGGCTTGTTGCGGCCGCTCGATCTAATGCAACCTTACCGCCTCGAAATGGGACTTCGATTTAACAACCGGGTGGGTAAAAATTTGTATGAGTTTTGGGGTAACGATATCTCCGACGCGGTTCAGGCAGACCTTAAAAAAAGCGGCAGCCCTTTACTGATTAATTTGGCGTCAAATGAGTACTTCAAATCGGTGAATGCGAAGACCCTTGACGCGGAAATTATCACCCCAGTATTTAAGGATCTCAAGCAAGGGAAGTATAAGATGATTAGCTTTTTTGCAAAAAAAGCACGGGGCTTGATGGCCCGCTTTATTATTGATCGTCAGCTTAATGACCCCGAGGGCTTAAAGGAATTTGATGCCGAGGGCTATTATTTCAGTAAGACCTTATCGACCGCAAGTGAGCTTGTCTTTTTACGGGACAAGCCACCAGGCGCCTAAACGATCATTCGCCTCCCATGTTCTTGAATGGAAGCAAAGCACTCGCTTCTTGTTGATAGGCGCGAACTTGATCTCTTTCACGACGGCAAAAAGCGGCGATAGGCTCCCTAAAACCCGGCTCTGCCACCCAGTGCAGGGATCGTGTCAGCGTCGGTTCGAATCCTCGTTGAATTTTATGTTCACCTTGAGCTCCCGGGTCAAAGCGCTGTAATCCCCTCTGAATGCAGTACTCAATACCCCGGTAATAGCAGGCTTCGAAATGGAGGTTGTCGTATTCACGCAAACACCCCCAGTAGCGGCCATACAGGGTGTGTGACGACTCAAAATAAAGTGCCGCTGCTACAGGTAACCCTCCCTCATCCTCAGCAATCACCATGACCGGGATGTCACCTAAGGTCGGGCAGACCTCTAAAAAAAAAGCTTTAGTCAGATAACCGCCGTGGCCACTGCGTTTGGCGTAGGTGGTTTGGTAGCAGTGATGAAACAACTGCCAGTGCGCACTGGTGATGGCGCTGCCGCGAAAGGTGTACAGGCATAACCCTTGTTGCACAATACTCGCGCGTTCCTTGCGAAGATTCTTTCTTTTTCTACTGCTGAAGGTTTGTAAAAAGTCTTCAAAGTCGCGATAGCCACGATTTATCCAATGAAACTGGCAGGTCACTCGTTCAACAAAATCGCCCCCAGGCAACTCTTCTAGCGCTGGGTAGTCGTCAGCAAAAAGAATATGCCAACCGGTGATACCTTTTTCTTCACACAGCGCTGTAACAGCGTTTGAAAACTCACCCAGCGCGTTAGGTCGATTTGGATCGGCCCAGAGTCGCGGGCCCGTAGCCGGGGTAAAAGGCGCAGCGGTAACCAGCTTCGGATAGTACTCAAGCCCCTGCCGATGCCAAGCGTCTGCCCAAGCCCAGTCAAAGACGTACTCCCCATAAGAGTGCTCCTTTAAGAACCCGGGAGCGGCGCCAATGGCAACGTCCCCTTCGCGGAGAACTAAATGAAAAGGCGCCCATCCGCTTTTTACGGTGGTGCAGTCAGCGGTCTCAAGGCCCAGCAGAAAATCGTAGCCAAGAAATGGATAGTCGCTACCAAACCACCCATCCCACTCATCTCGTGGAATGTCACCAATGCTTCCGTATACAAAGAGCTCCATCGTGGGTGTCGGCAGGTAATCGCAGCTAAAAGGAACGTATACGGGTTAGAGGGCAAACTGTCCCACTATCCCCAAAAGCACGATCAGACCAATCCATTTGCTTTGATTGAAGGCCTTAAAGCACCCTTCTCTATCGCGATGTCTGATAAGCCACTGATGCCAGAGGAATAACGTGCCGACCGCTGCAATACTAACAAAGTAAGGGGGCCCAAGCTGAAAGCTCACACCCGCCATCACAAAGCACTCAAGAGAAACCAATTGCATAAAGCCAATCAAACGCCGGTCCAGCTGACCAAAAAGGATCGCGGTCGACTTGACGCCGACAGCAAGATCGTCATCTCTGTCGACCATGGCATATTGGGTGTCATAAACAACGGTCCACAACAAATTGGCAGCGAATAACCACCATAACCCCTGGGGTAATGTGTTGGTGACAGCGGCAAATGCCATGGGGATTGACCATGAAAACGCCGCCCCGAGAACAAACTGTGGCAGGTGGGTCCAGCGCTTCATGAAGGGATAGATCATGGCGAGACCGGCACCAAAAAAAGACAGCATCACTGTGAAAGGGTTGGTCATAAGAACTAACAGCAACGCGAGAAACAAGAGGATTCCCAGCAGAACAAGCGCTTCATTGGCGGTGACCGCGCCGGTGATGAGCGGTCGGGTCCGGGTTCGCTCTACATGACCGTCGAGGTCCTGATCCGCGAGGTCGTTTACAACGCAGCCAGCAGACCGCATGACTACAACCCCTAAACTGAAAATGATAAGCAGCTTAGCCTCTGGCCAGCCGTTGCTAGCGATGACTAGCGCCCACGCAGTCGGCGCTGCAAGTAACCAGGTCCCGATGGGCTTGTGAAAGCGCATAAGCTCCCACAACCCCTGCCATTTCGTTACAGGCGGAGCTTGGATTGTAGGTTTTTGGAGATCAGTACTCATGCCGCGTTTCAGTCTGTCGGTGATTAACGTCCAAGTGTACCCTCTTCACACCCGCGCGAAAGCTTGTCTTTCCCCGGTCCACCGGGTGATAAGCAACTCACAAAGACTAGGATGTTTTGCCAGTAGCGCCTGCGCGAGGGATTGAACCTCATCAAGTAAATGTTCGTGCTCCGGTAGCTGGGCGACACGAAATGTAGCCGCTCCGGTTTGGCGGGTCCCCAAAAGCTCCCCCGCACCACGGAGTCGGAGGTCCTCCTCAGCGATGAAGAACCCGTCGTTGCTTTCCCGAAGCACGTTAAGGCGCTCTTTTCCTATGAGGCTAAGCGGCTGCTGGTAAAGCAATAGGCAAAAGCTATCAGTCGAGCCCCTACCCACACGCCCGCGTAACTGATGCAGCTGTGCCAGTCCGAGCCGCTCGGGGTTTTCAATAATCATCAGGCTGGCGTTGGGCACATCGACGCCGACCTCAATAACCGTGGTTGCAACGAGCAGGGACAAGTCACCGGAGGCAAAGCGGGCCATAACGCGCTCTTTCTCTTGGGGCGTTTGGCGGCCATGAATAAGCCCGACGGCTACCTTGGGCAGATGGCTTTTTAACAGTTCGGCCGTGGCCTCTGCTGCCTGCGCGTTGAGGGTGTCGGACTCTTCGATCAAGGTGCAGACCCAATATGCTTGGCGACCCGCCGCACAGGCCGCGCCGACTCTCGCGATGACTTCCGCGCGGCGATCGCTATCGACCAGCGTGGTGGTGACGGGGGTTCTACCCGGAGGGAGTTCGTCGATGATGGAACTGTCCAAATCAGCGTAGGCCACCATCGACAGCGTTCTCGGAATGGGTGTTGCTGTCAGTACCAACTGGTGTGGATAACCGGCACCAGAGGCCTTCTCTGTCAACGCGAGTCGCTGATGGACACCAAACCGATGCTGCTCATCGATGATAACCAGCGCGAGAGCATTAAAACTAACACCCTCCTGAAAAAGGGCATGGGTGCCTACGACTAGTGTGGCATCTCCCTCAACGATGGCTTGTAGGGTTTCTTTTCTCGCCTGACCTCTAACTTTGCCGCTCAACCACGCGATAGTGACTCCTAGGGGTTCAAGCCAGGCTCTGAAAGTTCTCAGGTGCTGTTCTGCCAAAAGCTCTGTCGGGGCCATCAACACCGCCTGATACCCCGCTGCTATAGCCGAAAGCGCTGAGACTGCCGCCACGAGTGTTTTGCCCGATCCGACGTCTCCCTGGACAAGACGAAGCATTGGGGCGTGGCTTGAGAGGTCGGCCATTATCTCCTCGATCACCCGCTCTTGAGCACCGGTAGGTTGAAACGGCAGAGTGTCTAAGAACATCTTGCACAGCTCAGGGTATGGTGCGATTTTGGGCGCTTCAAAGGCGCGCTCTTTGGCACGAAGAGCTTGTAGTGATAGATGGTGTGCAACCAATTCCTCTAATGAAAGCCTCAGCTGCGCGGGGTGCTGCCAGTCTTTGATCAGCCCGACGGGTGCGTCTGGCGGCGGTCTGTGGAGGTAGTGAATGGCGTCACTGAGGCTTAAGGAAGCGGGGTACACGGGTGCAAGGAGATCGACAGGAGGGTGCTTTATCAGCCGTTCAAGTGCCTGGTCGGTCAGTTTGCGCCAAATCGCCTGGCCCAACCCCTCTGCAGTTGGGTAAATTGGGGTCAGTGCACTTTCCAGAAAGCTGGCCGTTGCACCCAACCGGTATTCCGGATGGATCATCTCTCCGCCATGCCGGCTCGATCGGGCTTGGCCAAAGAGTGATATAGGTGCACCCGGCTTGAACTGGTTGGCCTGTGCTCGCCGAAAGTGAAAAAACCTCAGCGTCAGGAGACCCGAGGCATCGGCCACCTTGACTACCAGGGACGGGCGTCGCCCCGGTATGATGCTTGCCATTCGGACCTCCGCCTGTACAACGGCATCTAATCCTTCTTTCAGCCCGGCGATGGGTGTTACACGGGTTCTGTCTTGATAGCGCAGGGGGAAATGAAAAAGCAGCTCCTCCACAGAGCTTATTCCGAGCGCGATAAGTCGCTCAGACAGCTTGGGTCCAACACCCTTGAGAACTGAAATGGGGGTAGGCTTGCCTAGGCTGACGTCATCATTCATTCACTTTTCGCGCAAGCTGTGACACTGGCATACTGTCCCACACTTTTGGGCTAAGAGTAATGGCCGTGACAAACCCACATCTTCTTATTGTCGGCTGTGGCGACATTGGTACGCGCGTAGGGCGCGGCCTCTCTGCACGCGGATGGCACATTAGTGCCCTGCGCAGACAGCCTGAAAACTTGCCCGGTATGTTTCAGGCTTTCGCCGGCGATTACACCACCGACGGGGGTTTGGCTTCGCTCGCCGATGTAAAGCCGGACTATCTATTGTTTACACCGACGCCTGCATCACGGGATGAACAGGGTTATCGGCGGGGTTTTTCCGGTGCGATGAGCTCAATCGCAGAGATTGGCGCCGCTGAATCTCTCAGGGGCGGTGTTCTCGTGTCATCAACGCGTGTGTTTGCTGAAACCTCTGGCAATTGGGTAGACGAAACCTCAGCATTGGCCACCAATGACCCCTTTGCTAGTTCGATTATCGAGGCCGAAAAAATCTTTTTAGCGCTGATTTCTAGGGCTACAGTATTTCGAGCAAGCGGGCTGTACGATGGCTCGCCGCAGGGTCATTTGGTGTCTCGCATAGCCCAGGGTTTGTTTAGCCAAGCAGGAGACCGCTATAGCAACCGGATCCATCGAGATGACATTGCTACGGCGATAGAGTTTGCCTTCTTGCAAGCGGAGGCCAAAAACCCCTTGGACGGAATTTTCGTGGCAAGCGACGATTTACCAGCGCGGATGAGCGATGTAGAACGTTGGCTTGCTGAACAGATCGGCGTCCCTTACGCTGCAAGCGCCGCAGAAAGCCATGGTGGTGAAAGGGGTAATCGACGCTGCGACAACAGCCGATTAAAAGCAGCGGGATTCACTTTTCGCTATCCGGATTATCGCGCTGGCTATGGCGGGCTGAAGGCCTCTAAGTCGAGCTAGGGGCCCTCTACGATCTGCTGTAGCCTTGTGGCTAGATGCAGAGGATAGCCTCTACCTCTATCCCGACGCCCTTCGGCAAGGCTGCTACCTGAACACAGGCTCTGGCGGGATAAGGCTCCTCGAAAAAACTGGCCATGATGGTGTTTACAGTACCAAAATTATCGAGGTCCGTTATGGAGATATTGATCTTCACGGCATCGTTTAGAGATCCCCCTGCCGCCTTTGCAATCGCTGCAAGATTTTGAAAGACACGTGTGGCTTCTGCCTCGATGCCTCCGGGTACTAGCTCCATAGTTTCCGGATCAAGCGGTATCTGTCCCGAAATCCAAACAGTGTTACCAACCTTGATAGCTTGTGAGTAGGGGCCGATAGCCGCAGGGGCGGCATCGGTAGAAATGATAGCTCGATTGGACAAGACATTCTCCTCAAGATGTCAGTGGTGCAAAGGTTATCGCCTAGCGGTGCGGACTACTCGGCGAACACCCTCAACGGTCCTCAACCGTTTCATAATTCTGGCTAGATGGGTTCGGCTATTCACTTGGAGCTCAATATCGACATAGGTGTATTGAATGTCTTTGTCTTGCGTTGAGATTCGGTCGATATTCATACCGATGGCGTTAAGCCGCGTGGCCACCACCGCGATGAGACCTCGCGCGTTGACGGCTTCTAGCCGCATGCCGACAGGGAAGGCGCCCTGAACCTCGTCATCCCATCGAAGGGTCATCAGGCGTTCTGGCTGATCTTGCATTTCTAGCAGATTGGCACAGTTTTCTCGGTGGACTACCAGCCCTTTTTCGGCACTCAGATAACCGCCAATGGGGTCGCCCGGGAGTGGGCAACAGCACTTGGCGTAGGTTACGACAAAGCCTTCTGTTCCTCGAATAGCGACAGCCTCTATGTCCGCTGGATCGACAGGCCCTGCATTCGCGCCCGCGAGGCGGCTAGCGATAATGTTAGGGAGCAAATTGCCAAGAGCAATATCCACGAACAGGCTTTGCTGATCAGCCTTACCAAACTTGGTAAGTGTCTGGGACATTAACTCGTTATCGATTCCATCAAGGCGGACGTTGTAGGGCATCAGCGCCTTGTTGAGTAGATTGTGCCCCAACTCAACAGAGTCCTCTCGCCGCTGATCCTTGAGAAAGTGCCGAATATGGGTTCTAGCTCTCGCCGTTACCACGTAGTTAAACCAGTCGGGGTTAGGGCGCCCGCTGGGGGAAGTCACAATCTCTATGGTTTGGCCGCTTTCCAAAGGCTCCGATAATGGTGAAAGGCGCCGATCAATTCGGCAAGCAACACAGCGATTGCCTATGTCGGTGTGAATCGCATAAGCGGCGTCGATGGCAGTGGCACCCCGCGGCAATTCCATGATGTCACCCTTAGGCGTAAAGACATAAACCTCATCTGGGAATAGGTCCATTTTCACGCTTTCAATAAATTCAAGCGGATTGCCTGCGCGTTGCTGCATTTCGAGCAACCCCTGAACCCACTCCCGAGCCCGGGTATGCGAAGCGCTGGTTGAGCCGCCATTGGACTTGTAAAGCCAGTGCGCGGCGATTCCGTTGTTGGCCATATCCTCCATTTCGTGGGTTCGAATCTGTATTTCGATTGGAACGCCGTGCATGCCTTTAAGCACGGTATGCAGGGATTGATAACCGTTGGCCTTGGGAATAGCGATGTAGTCCGTGAACTCTTTGGGGACGGGTTTGTAGAGGCTGTGAACGGCCCCCAGGGTGCGGTAGCAGGCGTCAACTGAGTCGACAATGATTCTGAACGCGAAAATATCCATAATTTCGGAAAAGGACTTTCGCTTCGCCCGCATTTTTGAATAGATGCTATAGAGGTGCTTTTCGCGGCCCTGCACTTCGACGCGGAGCCCCTCTTTTATCAGTAGCGACTCGATCTGTTCTTTTATTTGTTCGACCAGCGCTTTTCGGTTACCCCGGGATTTTTGTATAGCCGCCTGAATGCGCCGCGCCCGCATGGGGTAGAGCGCTTTGAAGCCGAGATCCTCAAACTCCATTCGCACATTGTTCATGCCCAGGCGCATTGCTATTGGGGCATAGATCTCGAGAGTCTCCAGCGCAATGCGGCGCATTTTGTCCCGATTGAGGACGCCCAGCGTGCGCATGTTGTGTAGTCGATCGGCGAGCTTTACCAAAATGACACGAATATCACGGGCCATGGCAAGCGCCATCTTTTGGAAATTTTCAGCCTGTTTGAGCTCGACGCTATCGAACTCGATGTGGGTCAGTTTACTCACCCCGTCAACCAGTTCCGCGACATCTGGACCAAATTGAGCGCCAATGTCATCTTTGGTGACGCCCGTATCTTCAATGGTGTCATGCAGAAGTGCTGCCATGAGGCTTTGATGGTCCATGTGCATCTCTGCCAGCACGCCGGCAACTGCCAGAGGGTGCGTAACGTATGGCTCACCGCTCCGTCTCACCTGACCGTAATGCGCCTGCTCTGCAAAAAAATACGCGCGCTTCACCTGCACGACCTGATCAGATGTCAGGTATTTCTGGAGATTTTTTTCGAACAGCGCTAGCGCGCTGTCTGTAGGGACCGCGCCTTGAGGATGGATTTCTGCGGGGCTGCGCAGCAAGAGCCGCGCGGTGACATCTGTGAGCGAGCCGCTGAGAACCTGTAGGGTGCTTGTGACCACAGCGCTCGCTCGGCGGCCTTAATAAAGTGGTGTTTCGAAGCTCGCTGCTAACTCCTCTTCAGCTTCGATTTCGGTTTCGCGAGCCATCAGCTCAGGGGTTACCATTCCCTCGGCTATTTCTCGGAGGGCGATCACGGTGGGCTTGTCGCTCTCTTCATCGACCATGGGATCTTTTCCCTGAATGGCAATTTGGCGGGCACGCTTGGAAGCGAGCATAACCAGCTCAAATCGGTTGTCTACATTGTCGAGGCAGTCTTCAACGGTTACTCGTGCCATGATGGTATCTCTTTCAGTGTTGCGCAGTGCATGGTTGCTAACGATATTCCCCGGCTACGCCGAGCCAGATAGTGTAACGCATATCATCCGGGAAGGGGTGATGTGAAAAATGCCTAGCCTGAACCCAATTCGGACAGGGTGTCAGCAAGACGGTTTGCCTGGTGATCACGACGTAAATGCTGGCTTCTAATAATACTCTCGAGATCTAAAAGAGCGCGGTCGAAGTCGTCATTGAGTACAATAAAGTCGGCATCACGCCAGTGCGCGAGCTCATTTTTAGCGTCTGCCATCCGGCGCTCAATGGTGTTGCTGTCGTCCTGACCGCGTCCCGTCAGACGTTCGCGTAGTGACTCCAGCGATGGCGGTACGATAAAGATCGCGCAGCTACCAGGTACAGCTAGTTTGACCTGTTGCGCCCCTTGCCAATCAATTTCCAAAATCACATCGAGCCCCTGCTGCAGCCGAGATTCCACCTCGGCGCGGCCAGTTCCGTAGAGATTCCCAAAAACTTCAGCCCACTCGAAAAACTGCCCGCTTGCCACAGAGTGTTCAAAGGTTGGCCGGTCCACGAAGTGATAGTTCACGCCGTTCTCTTCCCCTGGCCGCTGGGGGCGGGTTGTGTGCGAAACCGCCACTACCAAGTCCTGACGCCGCTCAATCAGCGCCCGGACCAGCGAGGTCTTTCCGGCGCCGCTTGGCGCGGACACGGTATATAGATTACCCATGGTCGTTTCTGGCACGATAAGAGGCCGCCTCACCCTATTCAATATTTTGGATTTGCTCACGCATTTGTTCGATAAGCACCTTAAATTCTACCGCGGTTTCAGTGGTCGACAATGCGGTGGCTTTGGAGGACAAGGTGTTGGCCTCTCGATTGAGTTCTTGCATTAAAAAATCAAGCCGTCTGCCACAGGGAGCGCTGCCCTGCAGCGCCTTTTCAATTGCGTTTAGATGGGCGTCAAGTCGATCAAGCTCTTCTTCTACGTCGGATTTTTGCGCGCTGTAGACGAGTTCTTCCTCCAGCCTCTTGGCGTCGGGTTCAACGTCTATTTGGGCCAGTCGATGCAGAATCCGTTGCTCCTGTTGTTCGCGCAGAATAGGCAGGTTGGCTTTTAGCAGGTCGAGCAACTCCCGCATCGTTGCAACCCGGTCAAGAACAACGGTTGCAAGTACCGCGCCCTCCTCTCGGCGATTGACAACGAGCTGTGACAAGGCCTGATCGAGCGCCTTTGCGACGTATTGGCCCAACGCATCCTCGTCGATCATTGCGCTCAATAACACGCCGGGTGCGGCCAGTACCGACAGCTGGTCGGGAGCGGTGGTGTCGGGAATCACGCGTGCGACTTGATCGAGCATTTTGTGCAGCCGAGACAATCCTTCGCTATCTATTTCTGCCAAGCGATTGTCGGTTTGGTCATTCAGTTTTATGTGGAGCTCCACTTTACCGCGGTGGATCTGCTCGCCAATTTTTCGTCGCCACGGCTGTTCGAAAACCCGCAGTGACTCAGGGCAGCGAATGTGCAAGTCAAGAAAGCGATTATTTACGGAGCGCAACTCAACCGTGATAGTCATCTCACCTGTTGTTACACTGCCGCGGGCGAAGCCCGTCATGCTCTGTGTCACAGTAACCTCTTATTTATACCGGTGACGCTAATTCAAAAATAGAAACTGGGGTAGTCTACCAGTATGAAAGCCGCAGGGATGCCTCCAGCCCGGCGCGGCCCAGGAAGGAGAGTGTTGGATGTCTCAGTTTGACAAAAGGCCGAGTGGTCGCGAGTTTGATGAACTCCGCGCGCTTGAGTTCACACGGCAGTTCACCTGTCATGCCGAGGGCTCGGTATTGGTGTCATTCGGGCGGACGCGGGTTATTTGCACGGCGAGCATTAGCCCAGGGGTGCCAGGGTTTTTGCGGGGTAAGGGGCAGGGGTGGCTCACAGCAGAATACGGCATGCTGCCACGCTCAACGGGCTCACGTATGGATAGGGAGGCGGCCCGGGGCAAACAATCGGGCCGCACGGTAGAGATACAGCGCTTGATTGGCCGCTCACTTCGAGCGGCCATAGATTTGAGCGCTCTTGGAGAAAATACCCTCCAAATAGACTGTGATGTTATTCAGGCAGACGGGGGTACGCGTACAGCGTCCATCTCTGGAGCCTGTGTTGCCGTCGTCGATGCTATCAATGGACTGCAGCGAGAAAAGAAACTAACAACAGACCCGCTGCGTCACTTGGTTGCGGCGGTATCAGTCGGTATCTGGCGCGGCCAGCCAGTGGTTGATTTGGACTACGCGGAAGACTCGACCGCGGATAGTGACGTCAATGTGGTTATGGCGGAGGGCGGCGGCCTGATTGAGGTACAGGGTACCGCGGAGGGAGCAACTTTTGATCGCGGTGCGCTTTCCGAAATGCTAGATCTGGCGGAAAAAGCAGGCGCTGAAATTGTCGCCGCGCAACGCTCGGCACTCGCGCGGTAATTACATATCGACGTCGTAGTCGATGATCACGGGAGCGTGACCCGAGAATGCATCAGCGGTGTAAATCGATGCACTGTCAACTCGATTGCACAGCGCTATGGATACAACCTGTGTGTCGGTTCGCAACGCACCTGCATCGTCACCCTCCGGCCACCAGCTGAATTCATCGGCGTCTGAATTTAACGACCGAAAGGCGTCGCAGTAACCGGTTTTATAAAGCGTGCTCAGCCAATCTTGCTCAATGGTACTAAAGCCCGGTATGTCCATGCGGTTGCCGGCTTCCTCAACGTCTATGGATTTGCAGGCGAGCTCCCAGCCACCGCAAAGAATAAAATCTCGCCGCTTATTTTTGACTTTCTGTAAGTGTCCGCCAAGCAAGTCCATAAATTTGAGTTTGGTATTCATTGCCTGGTCACTGCCGACTCCAGAGGGCATTAATAGCGAGCCTATGCTGAGGTTCTGAAAATCTGCCTGTATGTATAAGCCCTTATCGTCAAAATTGACAAAGCCTAGGCCTGTCATAATGGCTTTGGGAAGGGTTTTGCAATAAATGGCGACACCGTTGATGCGATGGTCGACAAAGTTATCTAAAAAATAAGCATTATATTCACGTGGGAAAAAGCTGTTGTCTTTAAGCGAGTACTCTGAGCAACGGGTGTCTTGGAGGCAAATCACGTCGGCATCTTGAGCAAGCAGCCACGACATTAAGCCCTCCTCGTTAGCGCGCTCTAAACCCTCAACCACTAAACTGATAACTCTCATTGCTAGCCCTGCCAATACAAGCCCGATATGATAGGAGATATAAGGCGTCGGACGCCACGGTTTCTCGGTAGAAAGAATCATGAGTGTGGCAGGAGGTCTGTAGGGGTGGCAGAAATAGTAGAGCCAGGAGATTCGCGTGGATAGCGAGGGGGTTTTCAGTCAGTCAGAGGCGCGCGAGGCGTTCATCGATTTGGCGGTGCGTTGTGATGTGTTGAAGTTTGGCGAGTTTGAGCTCAAGTCCGGGCGGGTCAGTCCCTACTTCTTCAATGCCGGCGCCTTCGCCACGGGAGCGGCTCTGGCCACTCTGGGCGCGTGTTATGCCGCTACGATGGTGTCTTGCAACTTGGTGCCTGATACGTTGTTTGGACCCGCTTACAAAGGCATTCCGCTGGCCTCAACGACGGCAGTGGCGCTCGCTCTGCATCACGCGGTAGACATACCCTACGCATTTAATAGAAAGGAGGCCAAGGCCCATGGTGAGGGCGGTGTCATTGTGGGTGCGCCGCTAAAAGGTCACGTGGCCATTGTCGATGATGTGATAACTGCAGGAACGGCAATACGAGAGTCCGTGCAGTTAATTTCTGAGCAGGGAGCTGTTGCCGCAGGGGTGATTATCGGGCTCGATCGCTGTGAGCGGGGTCAGGGAGCGCTGTCAGCGGTGCAAGAGGTACAGGAAGAGTTTGGCCTCCGTGTTATCAGTGTAATCAACCTCCATGACGTCATTGAATGGTTAGCTGCGCAGGGGGACAGGCGCCAGTACCTCGATGCCATGCTGAAATATCGGGATAACTACGGTGTTTAATCGTCTGCTGATATGGTGGGCTCTGGGATTGGCTCTCGGTGCGTCTTGGGCTCATTCGGACAATCTTTACCGTTATAAAGATGATGCGGGGATCGTGGTGGTTGATTGGCGTGTGCCGGCTGAATTTATCGATCATGGTTATGAGGTTCTTGATGAAACGGGCCGGGTATTGCGGGTTGTCCCACGAGCGCTGACTGGGGAGGAAAAGCAGGATGCTAACAAGGCGAGGAAGCTTGAGTCCGAGGCTATTTCCGAGCAGGAGCGCCTCCAGGCTTGGGATGAGTCATTGCTGCTCCGGTACTCGACTACTGAGGATATCGAGGCTGCAAGAGACAGAGCGTTGAGAGACCTGAAGATCCGGGTGTCGATCCTTAAAAGCAATCGTCGCAGCTTGCGTCAGCAGGTTGAAAATGCACAGGCACGTGTTGCTGAGAGCGAGCGTTTGGGGGTCCAGCCCCGAATCGAAGATCTTGATTATATTGCGATTGCCAAAACGGAAATAGACGCCACCGAACGGCAGATAGAAGAGCGGGAAGCACAAGTCGATACGGTAAATGAGGGGTATCAGATGGACATTGATCGATTTCAGCAGCTACAAGACGTGGTGGCTCTTCGGCAGAGCATGGAGCGCCAAAGGAACTAGAGTTTATTGGGTTGGAACCTCTCGCATAAAGCCCCCCGTGAGTACGGCCCATTGTTCGGGCCAGCCTGTGAGGGGTGATCTTTTGAACTGGCTCCGAATAAACTGGCTTAACCTGCCTTCTGCAGCGGCCATCAACAAGGTCGCGGCGTCGTTGAGGACCAGTTGTGGTCGCAGAGATTCATGGTTTTCTGCTTGTCTTAGTGTAGTCCTCAACTGGGTTTCAAGCCGGTCGTAGATTTGGCTCACTCGAAGGTGAAGCCTAGGCTCCTCGTTGGCAAGTGCCTCGCCATGAAGGATTCTCGCAATACCAGGATTACGCTCGCAAAAGCCAAGAAACAGAGCCAGCATCCTTTCACAGGCGATAAGGGCGCTGGAGCCTTCTTCGCTTATTTGCCGCACTCGAGTAAATAGCGTGTCTTCGGCAAATTCGATCAGCGCTTCGAACATTTTGGTTTTTGAGGCAAAGTGGCGGTAGAGCGCTGCTTCGGAGACGCCAACGCGCTCTGCCAGTCTGGCGGTGGTAATTTTGCTGCTAGCATTCTCCTCCAGCATCACAACCAGCGTTTGCAGGATCTGTTCGCGGCGTTCAGAGCGTGGCTGTGGCATATCCTTCCCGTTACGTCGATTTATGGGACGATGCTAGCCACTGAAGACCTCGGACGCAATCAGAACCCGTTTTAAGCAAAGGATTTATTGCTAATGAGCGTACCAATGCCCTCGTCCGAGAAGATTTCAAGGAGCGCCGCGTGTGGGACTCGACCATCAATAATGTGGGCGCTGGAAACACCCTGTTTTACCGCGTCGAGGGCGCATTGAATTTTCGGTAACATGCCACCTTGAATGGTTCCGTCGGCTATTAGCTCTTCTACCTGACGAGTAGACAGGCCTGTTAAAACCTTGTCGTCACGATCGAGCAATCCCTCAACATTGGTGAGTAGCATCAGCTTCTCGGCGTGCAGGACTTCTGCGATTTTTCCTGCCACCAAGTCTGCATTAATGTTGTAGGTCTTACCGTCAGCTCCGCCCGCGACCGGCGCAATCACAGGGATAAAGTCGCTGCGCCCCAGCATATGCAGGACATCGGTATCCACCGAGGCGACCTCTCCAACCTGACCCATGTCATGAGCTTCGAAAGATGAGGCCTGCAGTTTCCTTGCTGTAAGCAACATGCCATCTTTGCCTGTGAGGCCAACGGCCCGGCCCCCATTTCGATGGATGCTGTTGACAATTTCTTTATTGACGCTGGCGCCCAGCACCATCTCCACCACATCCATAGTTCGCTCGTCAGTGACCCGCATACCCTTAACAAAGTTGGTAGGTATCTCCAGCTTGTCCAATAAAGCACCAATCTGAGGGCCTCCTCCGTGCACGACAACCGGATTCATTCCCACCAGCTTCATCAAGACCACGTCTCGCGCAAAGCTTTCAAACAGCGCAGGATCAGTCATGGCATTTCCGCCAAATTTGATAACAAAGGTTTTACCCGTGAACCTTTGTATATAAGGCAGGGACTCCGTAAGAACGCGGGCGAAGTTACCGGCGTGGTCGCGATTTAATGACATGGCACGTTAATCTCGTTTTGCAGTGTGTTGTAAGCTGCATGTGATGTGTAGAGTTTTAGTTAAAGGGGTATTGTCAATTCGGGCGCTGCCTCTGACAGCGCTTTCTGTAGCACGGCTTTTATTCGTGACAAGGACGCGCTGTCATTGCCCTCTAATCTAATGGCCAAGGCGCCGTCAGGGATTGAGTTACGAATAACACCCCATCCGTCTGCATAATCGAGACGCAAGCCGTCTAGGGTGGTAACTCTTGCGCCTGGAAAATCAGGGTGGCCTAGCAGGCTACGCATGACTCTTTTTCGCGCCTCTGTATCGAGCGGCAACAAAAACTCTGGCGTGCTGACGGCTTGCGGCAGTTGGGATATACGCTCTTGAAAGCTTTCAGATTGGCTAGATAGAACCTCCAGAAGCCGTGCGGTCGCATAGAGCGCGTCTGCAAAACCGTACCAGCGTTCAGCGTATAAAATATGACCCGAAAAAGTGGCGGCGATCAGCGCGCGGGACTGAAGGCTCTTCTCGGCAACAAACACCAGACCACTCCGCGACATTTGAGCCCGACCGCCGCACCGGGTAATAAAGGGCGCGAAATGTCGACTGAAGTTAACGTCATAGACTATGTCTGCCCCGGGGTTTCTCTCCAAGATGTCCTGAGCCAGAATCATCATGAGTTGATCGGTAGCAACAGGAATCCCCTCGTTGGTCACTGCGTGAAGCCGGTCACCAGCTTGATCGATCAGTAGACCGGCATCGGCGCGAGTTTCAGCAACCACTCTGCCAAGCTGTGACAGCGCGTATTCAAGGGGTTGGGCGTCGTCGTCGCGCTCATCATTGACCTTCACGACTTCACAACCCAGCGACTCAATCAGAGATATCGCGGCGGCGCCTGTCGCACCATGTGATACGTTGATGACTACCTTAAGCGGCAGCGCCAGAGTTATTTCGCCGAGCACATGATCTATATACCGAGGGACAATGGCCTGCTTGGCGGCTCGGCCGGTGCCGGACACACGCGACCCCGCGCGCAGGGCTGTCAGGATCTGCTCGAGGCTCTCTCCACTGGCAAGCTGTCGATCGAATAGTAGCTCAAGAGCTACAACGCGCGGGTCATGGAGGTCGCTAGTGATCATGACGCCGGATGTTGAATCCATACTGTGAGTCGCAAATCTCAGCAACGGCATGGATGCCGACTCGATGTCTAGGACATCAACACCGCTCGCCAATAGCGACTTAATAAGAGGGGCCCGAATCTGCTCACTGCCGGGCATGCCATCTGAGGCTACCACCCAAGAGCTGGCACCCTTGTCACGACAAACAACGGCTATCGCCTGACCAATTTGCTCTACCATTCTGGGATTTAGATCGGTGTCAACGGCACCTCGTATGCGGCTGTCCTCAAAGAGGAGCTGGAGACTATCGTGCTGCGCTGCCGCGACATCCGCCGTCTCGGGTGAGGTTATTTTGTCACTGGGTGGCTGTGCCTCGGCCAGATTTGCCTGCACTTCTTCTGAGTGGGGTGATGGATCAGAGCTCGGCTCTTGGCCGGCGACATTGGGGTTTGCCCCAGCCTGAGTGGGAGCAGATAATCGCTGTTTGGCCAGCAGAAGTGCATTGACGAGGGGTTTTAGGGCGGGCGTGTTGATGATGATCGAGTCTTCTGCATCCAATTTGGTCAATACGCTTGCAACCTCTCTCACAAGTGTCAGTGGCGCCTCTTTAAGCAGCCAGTAGGCCGCGAGCAGGAGGGCTGCAACCGCAATAATGAAGGCGCTCACCAGCGACGACCACCCGGGCTGAATCATCGCAAGCCAATTTTTGTTTGGCTGAAACTCAAGCGACCAAAGGCTCCCTGCTATCGGTGCCGTGGCGACAACCTCGCCTTTAAGCTCGCCCACTATCGTAAAAACGGCACCGTTTTGTTGTCTTTGCACGAGCCGGTAGAGACCCTCATTTGATGGCGACGCGAGCTCAGCAAGGCGGGACTGAGTCATTTCGAGTAGGACAACGCCATGAATCGGATCGCCGGCGCCTCTAGCAAGTAAGGTATAAGCGTTGCCATTTATGCTAATAAATTCAGGGACAGGTTGTTCACCCGCGAATGCCCGACGGACAATATCGATATCAATGTGTGATTTGAGGCCGTGGTCCCCCGGTGTAATTTTAACCGTTCCCAGGTCACCCAGCGGGATGTAAGACACCGAAGCTGCATCCGGGAAGCCAACCGTCTCTGGAACGAGTTCCGCGGCCGCTGAGTAAGGCGGCAAAGAGCCGGCGAACTGCTCGACACGCTGCTCGAGATCACTCATGTAGAGGGAAATGACATGGGCGCGACCATTGACTGCAACTTGCGAGAGCTGTTTCTCGCTCTCCTCAAGCGCTACCGGCTCCCTGATCGCAGCGAGCAAAAAGAAGGCAACCAGTAACCCCGAACCCGCAACGACTGTGGCTTGCACTATGACGCGCTGAAGCTGGTTCCTGCCGATGCGGAGGGTAGGTTGTTTAGCCATTGGTAGTACCCATGATGTTTGTTGCCTTGCTTTCAAGCATCTCGGTAAATGCCGCGATCAGCGACTCCGCGACTACCCGCTTAGAGCCTTCCAGAGTAATCTCGCTGCCTAATGCAGTAAACAGTGCGACGGCGTTATAGTCACTGTTGAAGCCGATATCGCTTCTCGAGACGTCGTTTGCGACTATAGCGTCAAGGCTTTTTGTCACCAGCTTCAGGTTCGCGTGCTGGGCGACCTGGTGGGTTTCGGCGGCAAATCCAATCACGAGGGGCGGTCGGTTAGTCGCGTTAGCAACTGTTTTGAGGATGTCTGGGTTGCGCACCAGTGCCAGAGACAGCTCACTTTCAGTTTTTTTGATCTTTTGTGCTTCGACGGAAATCGGCCGATAGTCAGCGACTGCCGCGGCGGCGATAAAGATATCGGTGCCCGATGAAACTGCGTCCATGACGGCGGCAAGCATCTCTTGGGCTGACTCAACGTCAACGCGTGAAATGTGATCGGACGATTCAAGTGCCACTGGCCCTGTAATTAACACGACTTCGGCGCCTGCCTCGGCGGCAGCGCCTGCCAAAGCAAACCCCATTTTTCCCGAGCTGTGATTGGATAGGTAGCGCACAGGGTCGAGCGCCTCCCGGGTAGGTCCGGCAGTAATGACCACCCGCTTACCCCCTAGCGGTCTTGCGGGCAATCGATTGGTGATGGCGGCAAGCATTTCGACGGGTTCCAGCAGCCGCCCGGGCCCGTTATCGCCGCAGGCTTGATCCCCAGCATTGGGCCCAACAACCGTAATACCTCGCTCTGTAAGCGTAGCTATATTGGTAGCCGTGGCCGGGTTGAGCCACATATTTTGGTTCATCGCGGGTGCTACATAGAGGGGTGCAGTGGTCGCGAGGGCAACTGTGGTTAGCAAGTCGTCGGCGCGACCCTGGGCAAGTCGGGCAATCACGTCGGCGGTCGCTGGAGCCAGTATGAGCATATCTGCCCAGCGGGCCAGCTCGATGTGCCCCATACCCATTTCAGCGTCTTCATCAAGGAGCTCCGTGTGCACCGGGTTGCCAGACAGGGCTTGCATGCTCAGGGGCGTAATAAAGGCTAGCGCGCCCCGAGACATGATGACGCGGACGATGGCTCCTTCCCGCCGGAGCAGGCGCACAAGCTCAGCAGCCTTGTAGGCTGCGATGCCTCCTGATACGCCAATGATGATATTTCGGTTACTTAGGTGTCCCATCGTGTTGATACAACTGAGAAAATTCTGCAGAAGGTAGCATCTGGACGTTATTTTGGACACTGAAATCCATGGGACTGATACCGATCAGGGTGGACGGGCCGCGCGCATAGGCCCACCAGAGCCCGATTGGGACGCGCTAGCGCTGGTGGCGCGGGCTTTGGGAACACACAATCCTCGGGCATCAGACGCTCTCCTCAAGGGTTTCAGCGCACACCGATGGTGTCTGCGGTCGACCTTAAAGGCCATACTGGCTGGGGATGTCCATGTTCCCGGCGTCGGTCCTGGGGTGCGCAAACAGCTGCAGGCCACTCTGGAGCTTATTCGGGTGGTGGCCGCGAAAGACCTGCATCAAGGCCCCGTTTTAGCAAGCTCTCGACTGACCAAACGCTTCCTTTGCAGTCAATATGCCATGGAGGATCGCGAGCATTTTGCTTGTTTGTTGCTCGATAGCCGTCATCGCCTACTGCGAACCGACTGCCTGTTCGTGGGCACCTTGGATGGCGCGGCTGTCTACCCGCGAGAAGTTGTCACGGCGGCCCTCAGGGCTGGAGCGGCGGCGGTAATAGCGGTGCATAACCACCCCTCGGGGCACCCGCAGCCCAGCCTGGCCGATCACAGCATTACTCAGCGCTTGGCGGCGGCCCTGCAGTTGATTGATGTGACCTTGCTCGACCATCTGATTGTCGGCCACGGGCAGTGTTTTTCGATGGCTGAAACGGGCAATATGCCTCGCCGCTGAGACATGGGCTCCCGGGGGCAGACTTGCGGCCCTCGGGGTCCTCTGGTATAAAGCGCACCCTTTTAATTGACCCGCAAGGTTCAACCATGTCACGAGTCTGTCAGGTTACCGGCAAACGCCCCGTAACTGGTAACAACGTTTCACATGCAAAAAACCGGACGCGCCGCCGTTTTTTGCCCAATCTTCATAATCACCGTTTTTGGGTTGAGTCGGAGAAGCGCTTCGTTTCACTTCGCGTGTCATCCAAGGGTATGCGTATTATTGATAAGCGCGGTATCGATACGGTGCTTGCAGAGCTTCGCGCTCGCGGCGAAAAGGTCTGAGGAGAAAGATTATGCGTGAAAAAATTCGAATGAACTCGACAGCTGGCACAGGTCATTTCTATACCACTGACAAAAACAAGCGCACCATGCCTGAAAAGTTAGAGATGAAGAAGTTTGACCCAGTCGCGCGTAAGCACGTCATTTATAAAGAAGGCAAGATCAAGTAGATTCTCCAGCGACTCCCGTTGGAGTGGCCGAAAAACCTCGAGATAGCCAAGCTCGAGGTTTTTTTTGTCTAAAATTCACCCACCGGCTCGCCATCCCAGCCCTTAGGCGATTCACTGTCGGGGCTTCACAACACAAACGGGGGCAAGGTGAATGCCTGAGCTACCTGAAGTAGAGACAACTCGACGAGGCATCGAGCCTCACATCCTAGGACGACAGATATCTGCTGTTGTTGTGAGGGAGCATAGACTGCGTTGGCCGGTCGATAACAATCTCTCTGAAAGACTCGTCGGCGGCTCTTTTTTGAAGGCGCGCCGGCGCGCCAAGTACCTGCTGCTGGACAGTGAAACTGGAACCTTGATGGTGCACCTTGGGATGTCGGGGTCATTGCGTGTTATGACCCGAGAAGAGCCGCCCATGTTTCATGACCATATTGATATTCATTTCGATGGCGGGTTGTGCCTCAGATACAACGACCCCAGGCGCTTCGGCAGCTTCCATTGGCTTCAGTCGGATGATCATCCACTGCTCAATCATCTCGGGCCAGAACCTCTTCTGGATAATTTCGACGGCGCGTGGCTTTATAACAAATCGAGAGGCCGTCGCTCGTCGGTCAAACAATTTTTAATGGACGGCAAAATCGTGGTGGGTGTTGGCAATATTTACGCTAACGAAGCCCTCTTTATGGCCGGAATTCGCCCAGACCGTGCAGCGGGAAGGGTGGCATTGTCCCGATATGAGGCGTTAGCCCAAGCTGTAAAGCGAATACTCAAGGGCGCTATAGAGCAGGGCGGAACCACGCTGCGGGACTTTGTTGGCGGGGATGGCAAGCCGGGCTATTTTGCGCAGCAACTAAAGGTTTATGGTCGCGGTGGACAGGCTTGTCGGCACTGCAAGTTCACGCTTAAGGAAATCAGGCAAAACAACCGAACGACGGTATTTTGTCCCCAGTGCCAGCGCTAAAACTTTTCCTTTAGCGCTAGAGCCACCTGTGGCGCAACGAAAGGCGTTATATCGCCACCCAAAGAGGCGATTTCGCGCACAAGTGAGGACGAGATATAAGCCAGGTGTTCGGCAGGGGTTAGGAAAACACTTTCAAAATCAGGCTTCATCGCCCGATTCATATTGGCAAGTTGAAACTCGTATTCGAAGTCCGCGACAGCCCGCAACCCTCTCAAGACGCAGTTCGACCCTTGTTCTGTAACAAAATCCGTTAGCAGGTTGCTGAACCCGGTGACTTCGACATTATCGAGGTGGCTGAGCACACTGGAGGTAAGGTCTACGCGCTCTTCCAGCGTGAAAAGGGGCGTTTTTTTCTCACTCGATGCAATAGCGACAACCACCCGATCAAATAATTTGGCCGCACGCTCAATGAGGTCGATGTGGCCATTAGTAATCGGGTCAAAAGTCCCGGGGTACACCACAGACTGGGTTCGCATGGATTAACTTCCTCGGGTAGTGACGCCTTGAATGTACACAAGCAAACACCTGTACACAAACCACCATTAGGGATGTTTCTCTAACAGGAGATAACGGACATTGCCGGTCTTTTTATCACGGGAGGTCTTCAATGGCGGCGGTAGGGCCTCTAGCGCGTAGTCTAGAGGTGTCTCCACATAGATCAGTGCGTGATGGGTGAGTAGGTTGCTCGCGACCAAGTGGTCAAGGCTGGGAAGCACCCACTCGCGCGCGAAGGGCGGGTCCACGAAAACAATATCGAAGGGCTCACCTGTCCAAGACAAGGCGTCAGCAATGGCCGCATGCGCTCTATCCGTCGCCTTGAGCATCTCGAGGTGGCTTTGAATGGCTGTAATCGCCGCGGGCGCCTGATCCAAAAACGTGCAGTGTTTGGCGCCCCGGGAAAGGGCCTCTAGGCCAAGGGCGCCGCTCCCCGCGAACATATCAAGACAGTGGCTGTCGCGGAGTCCGGGCTGCAGCCAGTTAAACAAGGTTTCACGAACGCGGTCACTTGTGGGCCTCAAATCGGGAATGGCAGGGAATGAAAGCCTTCTCCCTCGCCAGTCGCCCCCGATGATGCGCAGTGATCCCGTGTCTGAGCGCTGACGCCCGTGGTGTCGCATTTCAGGTCCTTCAGTGCGGTGGTTATTCTTAAAGTTTACACTAACGCCTATAAACCCTTGGTCAGCGGCAAAACAACGAGCAGACAGTCCTTCGATGAAGTTATTTAAACGAACAAGCAAACACCCCGATGAGGCTGCCCCACCGGCGAGCCCTACCGATACCGATGCGAAAGGTGGATCTATAGAGGCTCCCGAGGAACAGGCGACCGCCGGGCTTTATGGCCGGCTAAAAAATGGTCTGAGTCGAACAGGCTCACAGCTCGCAAGCGGGCTCGGGAACCTTTTCCTTGGCAAGAAAGAGATTGATGACGAGTTACTTGAGGCGCTGGAGGAGCACCTGGTGATGGCGGACGTGGGCATGGCTGCGACGGCTCGGATCATTGCCGATATTACCGGCCGGGTGTCTCGTCGTGAGCTAGGGAGCGGCGAGGCTGTCATGGCTGCCACACGGGACGCTTTAAAAACCATCATAAAGCCCTGTGAGCAGCCCCTCGATATCAGCACAGCGCAGCCCTTCGTCATCCTGGTGGTTGGTGTAAACGGGGCCGGTAAAACCACGACGATAGGCAAGTTGGCGCATCGTTATAAGCAGCAAGGGAAGCGCGTTATGTTGGCAGCCGGAGATACCTTTCGCGCCGCCGCTGTTGAGCAGTTGCAAGCCTGGGGCGAGCGTAATGACGTCCCCGTCGTCGCCCAGCATACCGGAGCTGATAGCGCCTCGGTGCTCTTTGATGCTGTGCAATCGGCGAAGGCTAAAGGGGTCGACGTGCTTATCGCGGATACGGCGGGCCGGCTGCAAAACAAGGCTCATCTGATGGAGGAGCTCGAGAAGGTGGTTCGGGTGATGCGTAAGATAGATCCAGGTTTGCCCCATGAAACCCTGCTTGTGCTGGACGCGGGGACTGGACAGAACGCCGTTTCTCAGGCTGAGCAATTTGATCAATCTGTAGGTATCACGGGTATGGTGCTCACTAAGCTTGACGGCACGGCACGCGGGGGCGTTATTTTCGCAATTGCGGAAATGCTGCAGCGTCCGATTCGGTTTATCGGGGTGGGTGAAGCGGCGGGTGATCTGCAGCCGTTCATCGCGGATGACTTTGTTGCTGCTTTGTTTGATACAGAATGAGGGGGTTATTGCGTGATTAGTTTTGAGCGGGTCAGCAAGCGCTTTGAACGTCACGACGCCTTGCGGGATGTCTCGCTGGAGATTGCTCGGGAAGAAATGGTATTTCTAACCGGGCACTCGGGCGCGGGGAAAAGCACCATGCTCCGATTACTCATGCTTCTCGACCGTGCAACCTCGGGTAGGCTTGTGGTCAATGGCAAAGATGTTGCAACAATTCGGGGAAGGCAAGTCGCGAGATATCGTCAAGATTTTGGTTTTGTTTTTCAGGATCATCAGCTGTTATTCGACCGTAGTATTTTCGATAACGTGGCGCTACCACTTGATATCGCTGGGTTTCATCCTCGAGATGTTGGGCGAAGGGTGCGCGCCGCGCTAGACAAGGTAGGTCTGCTGGGGCGCGAGTCGGCAAACCCGGCTGTGTTGTCGGGGGGCGAGCAGCAGCGAGTCGGTATTGCGCGAGCTGTCGTGGCGAGGCCCAAAGTTCTGGTCGCGGATGAGCCTACCGGTAATCTCGACCCGGGCTTGTCGGCGGAAATCATGGCCCTTTTTGAGGCCTTTCATCGGGTTGGCGTGACAGTCATCGTTGCCAGTCACGATCTCGCCCTTATTTCTCGCTTGCGGCACAGGATAATTACACTCAAAGAGGGCCGGCTGGTAGGGGGAGTTGGTCGGTGAACGCTACCGTGCCAGACGCTCAAGTCGGTCCGCGTCCAGCTCTTGTGAGCTGGTTTGATCATCACCGGCGGGCGGCTTTTCAAAGCTTTTTGCGCTTGTGGAGAGAACCGATTCAAAGCCTTGTCACCTGCCTAGCGGTGGGCGTGGCGCTGGCCCTACCCGCGGCGCTGTGGGCATTACTGCAAAACGTTGAAGCTGTCTCAGGGAGTGTTCAAACAGCGGCTCGGTTTACTCTGCTCCTCGATCAGAATACCCCCTTTGAGGTTGCAACCCAATTGGCAGCAGAGCTTGAAGGCAAGGCGAATATTGATGACGTCGAGACAGTGGATCGCGCCGACGCCCTTAAAGATTTTGCCTATGGCATCGGGCTGAACGAGCTGATGGATAATCTCGATGAAAACCCGCTACCCCATTTGCTTCATCTCCATCCTGATAAAAATCTGAGTTCTGCTGAGCTTGATGCGCTTTTTATATCCTTGTCGACGCTAGAAAGCGTGGACCAGGTGGTCTTCGATACCCAGTGGCAGGCCCGCTTGGGCGCCGCCATTGCTACGGCGCGTCGTTTGACCGCCGGGGTGGGCGTATTGATGGTGTTGGGCGCTGCTTTAATCCTTGGGAACACGATCCGGCTCGGTATCGAGGCGCGGCGAGAGGAAATTACCGTAATTAAGCTCATTGGAGGTGGAGACGGTTTTGCCCGCAGGCCGCTCCTTTATTCTGGGCTGTGGTCGGGGGCTGTTGGCGGCTTGTTGGGGGCAGTTCTTGTGGCGCTGCTGTTTGGCTTTCTGGCAGGGCCAGCGGATGAGCTCTTCACCCTGTACGGTAGCGATCAAACGGTGAGCGGTCTGGGCTTCAAAGGGGCGTTTGGCCTGACGGTTGCGGGTGGGCTGGCTGGGTTGGTAAGTGCCTGGAGCACGGCATTTATTCATTTGCGCCGGATACAGCCCCGGTAAATTTGATGCAACTTTTTCGTATTAGCACTCTCTAATAGGGAGTGCTAAAATGACCCAATGGTAGGGAGGGACAAGTTATGACAGAGTCCACCAAAACATTGACAGTTGGCTATAACGCAACCTTGGCGATGGCGCCCGGCGCCAATTTGCCCGCCTATGTGCAGGCGGTCAGCGCCATACCGATGCTGTCGGCTGAGCGCGAACAGGCCCTTGCTGAGAAGCTTTTTTATGAGGATTGTGTTGACTCTGCGAGAGAGTTAGTACTCGCTCACTTGCGTTTCGTTGTCCACATTGCCCGCAGCTATTCGGGCTATGGCTTATCTGAGGCGGACCTTATTCAGGAAGGAAATGTTGGCCTCATGAAGGCAGTCAAGCGCTTTGATCCCACCAAGGGAGTACGGCTCGTTTCGTTTGCCGTGCACTGGATAAAGGCCGAAATGCACGAATACATTCTCCGCAATTGGCGGATCGTCAAGGTGGCGACGACCAAATCCCAGCGTAAGCTGTTCTTTAATTTGCGCAGCGCCAAGAAGACTTTAAGCTGGTTGACTGCCGACGAAACTCGGGCGATTGCCAGTGATTTGGGGGTGGATGAAGCTGAAGTCCGCCGCATGGAGGGCCGCCTGACCAGTCGCGATGTGGCTTTCGACTTGCCGGTTGATGCCGATGACGACGAAGGTGCGTTCGCACCACAACATTATCTCGAAGATCTGTCCTCAGATCCGGCGATGATGGTTGAGGCGGAAGATTCGGACCGGGACAGTGACGAGCGTCTGCAGCGGGCGTTGACCGGTCTCGATGAGCGTAGCCGCGACATTGTGTCCCGCCGCTGGCTGGTTGAGAACAAAGCGACCTTACACGAGCTGGCCGCGGACTATGGCATATCGGCTGAACGGATTCGCCAACTCGAAACCAACGCGATGAAAAAGCTTAGAGCGTCTATAGCCGCTTGAGCTGTTTGAGCGAGTAATCGAGTGGGTATCGCAGGTCCTCGTTGGCCGCTTTTAGCCGCGTCACTGCTGGGCGCGACAGGGGTCATGGCAGGCGCATTTGGCGCTCATGGCTTGGCGAGCCGGGTACCTCTGGAGCGGCTTGAGGTATGGCAAACAGCTGCCACCTATCAACTGTTCCATAGTATTGCGCTTCTTGTTCTTGCCCTCTCCATCCTCTACCCATCTAACGTTGCAAAAACATCAACGGCCCTGTGGATTTGCCGCTGCTGGTTAGTGGGGGTGATAATTTTCAGCGGATCCCTCTATGGTGTAGTCCTGTCAGGCGTCACTTGGCTAGGTGCGATTACGCCCATAGGCGGCACCCTGCTGATAGTTGGCTGGGTTCTGTTAAGCTCCCTCGCCCTTGGGGCAGCTCGGACATCGGCTGACAATCCCTAGTATCCTTATCCCCGCCCAAATAAAGGCGTGCCTCCTAGGTTGAGGTAAACCTGTTAGGAACTCGCTACTGTGACAGACAACTTTGTGTCATTCGACCGTCGTATACGCAGCTTTGTCATGCGCGCGGGTCGGATGACCGAAGGCCAGCAGCGGGGCTGGGACGAGGGTTTCCCCAAATTTGGGCTGAACAAAGACCGCGGATGTGTCGACTGGGACAGTCTGTTCCAGAGTAAGGGGCCCCGCATCATAGAAATCGGATTTGGCATGGGGGATTCGCTCATCGCTATGGCCGAGAGCAACCCGCAAAACCGCTATCTGGGAATCGAAGTGCACAGGCCGGGGGTGGGCAGACTGCTCTCGCAAGCTATGGATCGCGGGATAAACAATATCCGCGTCTTTGCAGACGACGCTGTCGACATTCTCGAGTCCTGTGTTGCGCCTGCCGCCTTGGATGGGATCCAAATTTATTTTCCCGATCCGTGGCATAAAAAACGCCACCATAAAAGGCGCCTTATCCAGCCGGCGTTTGTCTCGTTGTTGGTCAGTCGACTCGCTGAGGGTGGCTGGCTTCATCTTGCTACCGATTGGCAGCCCTACGCCGAACATATGCTGGAGGTTCTTGAGGCTGCCCCCGAGTTAAAAAACGCGTCCCCAGCTGGCCAATATTCGCCGCGGCCCTCCTGGCGCCCCGAGACTAAATTTGAGCGTCGCGGCGCGAGACTGGGTCACGGCGTTTGGGACTTGCTGTTTCATCGGCAGATCTCGTAAGCACGGGGCCTTCATGGTGATTACGGAGCCAGAAACGCTGCGGTGACGGAGTTGAGAAAGCGATACCCCAGATCGGTGGTTTGGAGTCGATCTGGGACATCAATCAGCAGTTGACGGTCACACAGCCCGGCCTTGACGTCCGCTACGACACTCATAGGTAGGCCAGTGCGCTCGGTGAACAGCTGGGTTGCGACGCCGCCCCGAAGTCGCAGAGCATTCATCATAAATTCCGCGGGCAACTCCTCGGGCGGTATTTCTCGGGTGATGGGCATGGCTCCGCTTTTTATATTGGCGACATAGTCTTTTGGCAGGCGGCTGCGCTGAGTGCGAATCACCTCACCTGCGCGGGCGGTGATTTTTCCGTGAGCTCCGGCACCAATGCCCATGTAATCGCCAAACTGCCAGTAATTCACGTTATGCCGACTTAGCCTGCCCTTCGCGGCCCAGGCTGACACCTCATATTGCTCCATACCCAAGGCTACTAACAGTGAGGCTCCGGCCTCCTGAATGTTGCTAAGGTCATCCTCCTCGGGTAGCAGGGGGGGGTTGGACCAAAAGCGCGTATTGGGCTCGATGGTTAGCTGGTACCAGGAGAGGTGTTGACCGCACAAAGCAATCCCCTCGCTCAAATCGGCCAACGCTTGCTCTGGGGTTTGCCCCTGAAGGCCGTGCATCAAGTCAATGTTCCAGTCTGCGAAAATTTGTGCCGCCGCGCTGGCCGCTGATCGGGCATCGGCTGCGCGGTGAATGCGTCCTAGGTGGCTGAGATGTGTATCGTCAAACGACTGCACACCAATGCTCAAGCGGGTGACACCGGCTAGCTTGTACGCGCGGAATTTTGCGACTTCGCTACTGCCAGGATTGGCTTCTAGTGTTATTTCGGTGTTGTGACTGATACTCCATATCTCATCAATACCGGCCAGTAATCGCGCAATAGCGTCGCCGCTAAATAAACTGGGTGTGCCACCGCCAATAAAAATGGACGCTAACTTTCGGTTAAGAGTTGTCGGACGCTGTATTCGAAGATCTTCTAGCAGTGCCTCAATGTAGGGAGCTTCGTCCTCATGGTTGAACTGTTCGTGGGAGTTGAAATCACAGTACGGACATTTGCGTTCGCACCAGGGAAGGTGAACATAGAGCGAAATCGGTATTTTTAGGGGGTCAGCAGCCAAGTTTGGCTCGAAGCATTGCGACCGCCCGGCCTCGATGGCTGATCGCCCGCTTCTGTTCAAGCGCTAGCTCCGCAGCGGTCAGCCCATCCTTGTCTGTCACTAAGAACAACGGATCGTAGCCAAAACCGTTTGCTCCTTTTGGGGCCAGGCCGATGTGGCCGTGCCAGCGCGCCTCTACAATCAAGGGCGAGGGATCCGTTGCCGATTGAAGCAGCACGAGAACACAAACGAAGTAGGCTGAGCGCTCTTCCCCAGCCAGTCCTTGCATGGCGGCTAAAAGTTTTTGATTATTGCCGGAATCACCCTCGCCGCTATAGCGCGCCGAGTGTATTCCGGGAGTGCCGCCTAGTGCCGGGACCACAAGCCCTGAATCATCGGCGAGTGCAGGGTAGCCAGTTTGCTGGCACGCGTTGCGCGCTTTTTTGATGGCGTTCTCGACGAAGGTCGCCCCATCTTCAACAGCTTCTGTTACGCCATGATCTGATTGGTTGCGCAGAGTCAGTCCAGCAGGCGCTAGGGCGTCCTGAAGTTCATGGAGTTTTCCTTTATTGCCACTGGCGAGCACGATGATTTGGCGCCCATGGTCTTTGGCGTTAGTCATCCATTTGTTTCCACAGCTGGGTCTTGAACTTATAGTGATACGACTTGTCACTTCCCTCGGGCAAAAAATCAAACTCGAAGAAGCGCCACTCCCGGTCGATAAATTCGAAATCGGCAATATAGTAAGTGGCGGGGCCCTCGCGGATTTCCTTGAACTCCAACGGATCTCCTCGGATTAGGTCCCAGGTTTCACCTGTGATTGTCATGGGTCGCCCAGCTGTTTCCCCAGCGTCGACATCACGCACTGATAGCGTAAGAATCGCTTTGTATTTTCCGCGAGCTATGCCGTATTCCGCCGCGATTTCGGGCGTTAAAAACGTGGTGTAAACGACGCTGCGGTGCAGTTCAAATTGATCGAAGCGCTCCGATTGTTGCGCCGTTGCGGCCCCCGCCATCAGTACAAAATAGGCCGCAAAGAGAACGAGTCGCTTCATTGTTTGCAAATCCTGAAAATTGCCGTAGACCCAAATAGGTTGGGGGCAAGGGAGTTTAGGATTGTGGCTCGCGGGCCGGTAACAATATCTTGATCGAGGATGGCGATGTTCATTTGCCCGCACAGAGCTTCGAAGTCCGTGACCGTGCAGAAGTGGATATTAGGCGTGTCATACCACTCGAAGGGCAGCAACCTCGAGACCGGCATACGACCCAATAATCCTAAGTGGAGTCGGCAACGCCAATGACCGAAGTTGGGAAAAGTGACGATGGCTTCTTTGCCAATGCGGACCATCTCCTCGAGAACGGAGTGGGGTCGGTGCAACACCTGAAGCGCGTGGGCCAGCACGACGATGTCAAAACTTTGGTTTGGAAAATTATCCAACCCCCGATCCATGTCCTGCTGAATCACAGAGATGCCCCGCCTAGCAGCAGCAGTGATATTGTTGATATCAAGCTCAATCCCCAGCGCCTCGACATCGCGCGCTGTCTGTAGCTGAGCTAGAAACTCCCCGTCCCCGCAGCCCAAATCGAGAACTCGGCTCGCCCGGGGTACCCAGTCCATAATCCGTGTGAGGTCATAGCGCATCATAGGGTGACCTGCTCGAGCCACGCGCGCATCAAGTGGCAATAGTCTGGGTCGTTGAGAAGAAATGCATCGTGACCGCCATCGGTCTCGATTTCCGCGTAACTGACGTCTTTGCTGGCCGTTATCAGCGCGTCTACGATTTCTCGGGATCTCGCCGGTGAAAATCGCCAATCACTCGAAAATGAAACCACTAGCAGCCTCGCTGTTATGGGAGATAGCGCAGCAGAGAGGTCTCCGTCGGTGTAGTCGGCGATGTCGAAATAATCGAGCGCCCTTGTCATCAACAGGTAGGTATTAGCGTCAAATCGAGTAGAGAATTGAGTGCCCTGATATCGCAGATAACTCTCGACTTCAAAGATTTCTGGCTCACCGCTGTGTTCGGTTGCTCGACGCTCTCGGCCAAACTTGTCGGTCATGCCCTCGGCCGACATGTAGGTCAGGTGCCCGACCATCCGGGCCAAAGCGAGCCCTCGTGCCGGGACTTTCTGCTGTTTGCTGTAATGGCCCTCAAGCCAATCCGGATCCGACGTAATGGCGTGGCGAGCGATTTCATTGAAGGCAATATTCTGCGCGGTCAGTCGGGGGGCGGCGGCCAATACAACACAATTGGCAACCCGACCGGGGTGGTGGACCGCCCAGTAAAGCGCCTGCATCCCGCCGAGACTTCCGCCGATGACCACCGCCCAGCGATCAATGTCGAGTCGCTCAGCCAGTGCCAGTTGAGAATTTACCCAGTCATTGACCGTCACATCAGGAAAGTCGGGGCCCCAGGTCTCCCCTGTGGCCGGATTAATGGTATTGGGTCCAGTGCTGCCATCGCAGCCGCCTAAATTATTCAGCGACACCACAAAAAAGCGATTGGTGTCGACAGGCTTGCCCGGTCCAATCAGTGTGTCCCACCAGCCGGGCTTGGCGTCTTCAGGCGCATGTTTCCCGGCTGCATGGTGATTACCACTCAGTGCGTGACAGACCAGCACCGCGTTGCTGCGACTGCTGTTGAGAGTCCCGTAGGTTTCAACGATCAGATCAAAGGCAGGTAATACTTCGCCGCAGGCAAGAGCGAAAGGTTCCGCGAAGTGCTCAACCCTGGGTTTTACCAGACCGACACTGCCCTCATCTTCAAATGGGGTGGCCACGGACTTAGATTCCAATAACCAACTGAGTTGGCAGTCCCGTTGCCACAGCGATGTGTCGCAGTGAAATTTGAATCACATTGATCACGATAAAAACCACGATCGGGGAGAAATCGAGGCCGCCCATGGCCGGCAACAGGGAGCGAACAGGCGCCATGACCGGCTCGGTAATTTGATAGACAAGGCGAACCGCGGGATGGTGGCTGCCGGGGGCTATCCAGCTGACGACGATCATGATCACCATGGCGATTAAATAGGTATTCACAACAAGACCGATTAGACCGACGGCACTCCAGGTAATGAGCTGTACCACCGAAGGGATGTATCCGGCGAGAACTAGCAGCCCGCCCAGCACGATGGCCTGCACCACCATGGCGAGTACGAGCAGTGCTGGGTCAAAGCGCCGACCGCGCGGGATGGCCCTGCGCAGAATACCCAGCGGTGGCTGGGTCGCCTTCACTACAAATTGGGAAATGGGGTTGTAGAAGTCAGCGCCGCTTGCTTGAAGCATGGTGCGGAGCACTACCAGACATAGATAGAGCGAGCCCAGTGTCTCCAACAAGAACTGGAAAATCTCTTGTAAAGCACCCACAGCTATTTGTACTCCTCGGACATTTCTACCGCCCGATCAAAGCACGCTTCCATGGCTTGGGATACCACTTTTGAGAGCCCCGCACGATCAAAGCTGTCCAGCGCGCGCGCGGTTGTACCCCCCGGACTTGTCACGTTTTTCCGGAGTATGTCGACCGGCTCGTTACTGTTGTTGGCGAGGCTGGCAGCACCCAACGCGGTCTGCAGTGTCAATTGCGTCGCGATGCCGTGTTCGAGGCCGAGCTTTTCGCCGGCCTTGATCATCGCTTCTATAAAGGCAAAAAAATAAGCCGGCCCACTGCCGGACACAGCCGTAACCGCGTCGATTTGCGACTCGTGTTCGAGCCAAAAAGCGGTGCCCACGACCTGCATGACGGAGCCGACTTGCTGCTTTTGCTCTGGGCTGACGGCTGCGCTGGCAAATAGCCCCGAAGCACCCAGTCCAATCAGTGCGGGCGTGTTGGGCATGCACCGTACGACGCGAAGCTCGGAATTTTGAAACATTTCCTGGAGCGCCTTAACGGTTACGCCGGCAGCGATTGACATTACTACGGCATCTTTTTTCAGCGTTTCTCGCAAGCTGTGAGTGACCGCCTGCATGACCTGGGGCTTGACCGCCAAGATGACGAGATCAGCCTCTGCAATGACGTCAGCGGCATCCACCGATAACGCGGTGATCCCGCGAGCGGCCCATTGCTCTCGGGCGCTATCAGAGGGGTCACCGCCACTGATTTGATCGGGTTCGTAACCTGCAGCGAGCAAGCCGCCCATGATGGCCGTCGCCATATTGCCCGTTCCCACAAAGCCAATGTGTGCGGGAAGCGAACCACTCGTCGCTAGATGGGTCACTGTGTCGTTCAATTTGCCTGTCTCTGGGTTGTTCATGCTAGGGGTTGCTGGTCTCGACAGTATACTGTGTCGGCGCGGTGTTCGCGGCTTAGCGAGGCCCAAAAATGTCGGTACCAACACGCACCATCGTAGCGCCTTCTGCAACCGCCATTTCAAGATCTGCCGACATTCCCATCGATAGGGTATCCAGCTGCGGATACTTTAACTTGGCCGTATTAAACAGGGTGTGCAGCGCCCTAAAGGGTTGACGCTGTTTGTCTGGATCGTCACTTGGGGCGGGAATCGCCATGAATCCACGCAGTTTCAGGTTGGGGAGATCATCAAAAAGGGGCAAGAATGTGCTGAGGTCTTCAGGGCTAAGGCCCGCTTTCGATGGCTCCTCAGATATATTTACCTGAATGCAGATATTGAGCGGGCCCATGCTGCGGGGGCGTTGCTCATTGAGTCGTAGCGCTATTTTTGGCCGATCAATGGTGTGAATCCAGTGCATATGTTCGGCCAGTTGCCGGGTTTTGTTCGACTGGATAGGCCCAATAAAGTGCCACTCAGCCGGTCCTGAATTGATTGATGTGGCCTTATTCACCGCTTCTTGCGCGTAATTTTCTCCAAATTTTAGTTGCCCAGCGGCAATCGCCAATTCGATGTCTTCGACGGGCTTGGTCTTGCTGACAGCGATAAGCTCGACGGAGCCGGCCGGTCGATTGGCCCGGGACTCAGCCATGGCGATCCGCTCGCGAACCTTTTGTAATCGATGGGCTACATTTATCAGCTGCATGGTGCCATGATAGCCGAGGTGGGCTAGTTTGGTCTTTGGCTTATCAAGGAAGAAATCCATGGATATCACAGAACTATTAGCATTCAGCGCGAAACAAGGCGCTTCCGACCTGCACTTGTCAGCGGGCTTACCCCCGATGATTCGCGTGGATGGGGATGTCCGCCGTATCAACGTGCCGCCCCTCGACCACGCACAAGTTCATGACCTGATTTACGACATCATGAACGACAAGCAGCGCAAGGACTTCGAAGAATTCTTTGAGACCGACTTTTCGTTTGAAGTGCCGGGTGTCGCTCGATTTCGGGTCAACGCATTCAACCAGAACCGGGGCGCTGCGGCGGTGTTTCGAACCATTCCATCGAAAGTCCTCACGATGGACGATCTGGGCATGGGGCAGGTTTTTCGCGACGTTTCTTTATTGCCGAGAGGGCTAGTCTTGGTGACCGGCCCGACGGGTTCGGGTAAATCAACCACCCTAGCTGCGATGATCGATTACATTAATGACAACCGCTATGACCATATTTTGACGATCGAAGACCCCATCGAGTTTGTTCACGAGTCCAAGCGTTGCTTGGTTAACCAACGGGAAGTCCATCGCGACACTTTAGGGTTTTCCGAAGCGTTGCGTTCGGCGCTTCGGGAAGACCCGGATATTATCCTTGTCGGCGAGATGCGTGATCTGGAAACAATCCGGTTGGCGCTGACGGCAGCGGAGACGGGACACCTGGTTTTTGGCACTTTGCATACGACGTCAGCCGCCAAGACGATTGACCGTGTGATTGACGTCTTTCCAGCCGCGGAAAAAGCTATGGTTCGCTCCATGCTTTCTGAATCCCTACAGGCAGTCATATCGCAAACCTTACTAAAGCGACGCGCCGGCGGCCGTATTGCCGCACATGAGATCATGCGCGGCACGTCGGCAATTCGAAATTTGATCCGGGAAGACAAGGTTGCGCAAATGTATTCGGCTATTCAGACCGGTCAGTCGATCGGTATGCAAACCATGGATCAGTGCTTGCAGAGTCTTTTTGAGAAAAAATTGATCACCCTTGAGACAGCAAGAGAAAAAGCAAGACAGCCCGACAGCATTGGGTAGCTGCGAGGGGCAGACAGAGGTGCGGCGACTGGATGTGGGGTCACGCGCTCGAATGTTAAGCTGGTCGGGTGGCATTGCATGGCATAGGGGGTTTGGTGGAGGAACTGCTAAAAGCAATTGTTGAGCGTCAGGCCTCGGATGCCTTCGTTACCGTGGGCGCTCCTATCACGCTAAAAGTCGATGGCGAGCTGATGAGGCTTGGCGATCAGCCTTTGAGCGAGCACCAGGTGACTGAGTTGATATCGGCGACCATGAGTCAGCAGATTAATAACGCTTTCAACCAAGGCAACGAGGCGAACTACGCTATCGACCATCCCGTGTACGGGCGCATGCGCGCGAGCGCTTTTATTCAGCGCGGCCATCCCGGATTGGTGTTGCGTCGAATCAGTGCCGAAATCCCCGATTTCATAGCCTTGGGGTTGCCACCCGTTATGAAGCGGCTGGCAATGCTCAAGCGCGGACTTGTCATCTTAGTGGGCGGCACTGGCACTGGAAAATCAACCTCTCTCGCCTCCATGTTGGATTACCGTAACACCCACAGTAGCGGCCACATTATTACCGTGGAAGATCCCATTGAATACGTACACAGCCACAAGGGTTGTCTTGTTACCCAGCGTGAGGTCGGTCTTGATACCGAGTCCTACGAAGTCGCGCTCGCCAATACGCTGCGACAGGCCCCCGATGTGATTATGATCGGAGAGGTTAGAACCGCTAAGACCATGGAATCCGCCCTTGCTTTCGCAGAGACTGGTCACCTGTGTTTTTGTACTTTGCACGCCAACAATGCGAACCAAGCGCTCGATCGCATCCAAAGCTTCTTTCCTGCGGCGCAACAAAATCAAATTTGGATGGACTTATCATTGAATTTGCGCGCGCTGGTGGCTCAGCAACTGCTGCCTGCTCTTACAGGTAAAGGGCGCGTTGCCGTTGTCGAGGTACTTTTAGGCACCGCCCTCATTCAGGACCATATCCGCAAAGGCGAGGTACATTTAATCAAAGAACTCATGGCACGCTCTACTGAGCAGGGCATGCAAACGTTTGATCAAGGTCTCATAGAAGCTTACAAATCGGGGCTTATTTCTCATGCCGAAGCTCTCCGCCACGCAGATTCTGCTAATGATGTGCGCCTTAACATTAAGCTGCACGAGCGCGGTGCAGGGGGGCTTACTGAAAATACAGATTTTGAAGTGGAGTAGAAAACCCCTAGGGGCTCAGTTTGTATCCGTGTCCCCTGTCAGCCAGGTTTGTAAAATGAGGTTTGCGGCCTCAGCATCGATGGGTCGTTTCCGATAGTCTCCATTATGGCCAAGGGCGGCCTGCTCTGATTTTGCGGCGTGGGACGATAGTCGTTCATCCACCATCACGACCGTGAGGCCAAAACGACCCTCAAGCTGTCGGGCGAAGCGCCGCGCACGCGGAGTAATCTCGGCGTCCGACCCATCTATGTTGAGCGGATCCCCAACCACCAAAAGCGCCGGACTCCAAGTATCGATCAGTGTTTCTACCTCCGCCCAATTAGGGCTACCGTCCTTGGCTTTTATTATCGCGCAGGGCTGGCTCGTCCCAAGCGCGCGGGTTCCCACGGCGACACCAATGTTTTTAAGGCCCCAATCAAAGGCCATGACCCGCTCAGCTTTTTTGTTCATGCGTGTCCCGCTTGATCGGACATCAGGTGAATATCGATACCCAGCGCCTTACCGGCAGCGTCGAGTCGGGCAGCGGGTTGCGTATCAAACACGATACCCGGATCCGCTTTCACCGTAAGCCAGGTATTTTCCGTTAGCTCGGCCTCCAGTTGCCCCGCTCCCCAGCCCGCGTAGCCCAGTGCTATGAGGTACTTCTTTGGCCCGTCACCGGCGCCAATGGCGGCCAGAACGTCCCGCGAGGTAGTGAGCGAGAAATCTTCGCTGATAGCCAGGGAGGACTCCCACTGGCCTTCCGGATTGTGCAAGATAAAGCCATGCTCGGTATTCACCGGCCCCCCCGCGAACACCTTTTGTTGGGTATTTTGCCTCTCCAAGGGCAATTCAAGGGAGGCAAAAAGATCGGCAAAAGACACTGGGAGCGGTTGGTTGATCACCAGCCCCATGGCGCCCTCTTCGCTGTGCTCACATAAGAAGGTGACGGTTTTAGCGAAGAAGCCCTGGGCCAGAGCCGGTGTGGCAATCAGGAGGTGATTACGAAATGACGGCAGGCTTTTCGAGTGAGCAGGCTTCATGGCGGATGCTTTTGGCTCTCGGGTGTTCTTCGCTGTCATGACGGGTTTCAGCGCTCCTTTGTCGTTCTAAACTGCCAAGTGCGCACGATGGTAAGTTCTGAGGTCTGTTTAGCGAGGTCCCCCGGGAACGCAGGAAAAGGTGCGGCAAGCACGACCGTATTTTGTGCTGCGCGATCGAGTGCACGATCCCCTGAGGATTTCAGCACTTGAATGCGTTCGAGTTCACCATTGGCGGCGATAGCCACTAACAACCGCACGTCACCATCACCTAGCGCGCGATGCTCTTCGGCGAGCATGATGCCCACCTCCTCTACCCGAGCTCTCCATACTGCCAAGTAGGCTGCGTCCAGGGAGCGCCGAGCCGCCACCGCACCGATGCGCGAGCGGTCAATGTCACTGCTATCTGACTGAGAGTGATAGCGGGCTTCAGAGTTGGAATCCGACCGAGCTTGTTTGGGGCTAAGTTGCCGCCCTTCTTGATTGTCCTCAGGCAGTGGCTCGGCACTGACCGTCATGGAGGACGCTGGCAGCCATTGTGATTGCATTTCGCCGCCGGCTGCTTCAAGTCCCTGCTGATTAAACGCAGCAATGTGCTGAGCCTGTTCTGGCTCAGAGCCGGGAGCGAGCGCTACCGTAATGGCCATGGACCGTGCCGGTTGTTCGGTGGCGTTAATGCTGAAGCCAACCCCCAAGATCACCGCAAGATGGACTGTTGCCGCAATCACCAGTGCCGGCAGCATGGGATCTTTTCCAAATTGCGCCAAACTCAGCGCGTATCTAGCCATTGCCACCGGCCATTTGCTGCTCGAGGCAGTTCATTAGCAAGCCCCCGATGTCGATTGCCTGCTCGTTTTCTATCTCCCGCAGGCAGGTTGGGCTGGTGACATTTATTTCAGTCAGGTAGTCGCCAATGACATCCAACCCAACAAACCACAACCCGCGCCGTCGGAGCTCTGGCCCCACTTGCTCTGCAATCCATTGGTCTCGGTCCGTTAACGGTTGCACAGTACCCGATCCGCCGGCCGCCAAGTTACCCCGTGTCTCCCCGGCGAGGGGAACTCGCGCAAGGCAAAAGGGAATAGGCTCACCGTTGACCATCAGAATTCGCTTATCGCCCTGGGCTATGTCGGGCAAAAATCGCTGCGCCATGATGGTTCGACGGCCAAACCCGGTGAGGGTTTCTAAAATCACGCTCAGGTTGGGGTCGTCGGGCTTCGCCCTAAAAATTGAGCTACCCCCCATGCCGTCTAGAGGCTTGTATATGACATCGCCCTCTTTGGCGTGAAACTGTTTGAGCTGATCCATGTCTCTGCTGACGAGGAGAGGCGGACAGCAATCGGGGAATTGCGTAGCAAATAGCTTTTCATTGCAGTCTCTCAGGCTCGCACAGCGATTAACAATCAGAGTCCCTTGGCGTTCTGCGGTTTCCAGTAAGTGGGTGGTGTAGATGAACTCCATGTCGAACGGGGGGTCTTTGCGCATAAGAACCGCATCGAGATCAGCGAGTTTGCGATCTTCTGGGCCCCCTAAGTTAAAGTAGGCGTCAGGGTTGTTAGCCACGTGAAGTGATCGCATTGTCGCCCGGGCTGCACCTCGGTCGAGGTAAAGGTCGCTTTGCTCCATGTACCAGAGGTACCATCCTTTGGCTTGCGCGGCCAACAGTAGGCCGAGAGTCGTATCCTTTTTAAAATTAATGGAGCCGATCGGATCCATGACTACGCCGACATGCCGACTCATATCCAGGGCCTTTTGTTAACTTGAATGATGACGTTATTGGCGCCATAGGTTGTGCGCCACTGTGGAGAGTTTATCGCTGATGCTTGATATCGTGTACCTCTTGTTTGCTTTCTTTACGGTTATTGCGACGTTGACAGCCCTCGTTCGGGGTCGAGCGCTGGGTTGGCTTGTACCGCTGTGGTTCCTGACATCATTGGTTGCAACGGAGCTCGCACTGCCCTTGTTGCTGCTGGAACTCCTCGTGCTGCTGACGGCGGTGGCGTTCTTAGGGAGCGATACCCTGGTGTCCTTGAGCCACTTTCTATTAATGCTGTCGATTTTGGGTAACGTGTTTGTGTTGCGCCGACATATTGATAGCGGAAGCACGTTTGAGCGTGCGCTTCGAACGGGCCTAGGGGTCGACTTCGAGAGCGGCATACCCCTCTCTAGGAGAATGCCGCTGAGCCACCAGATCAACTCGAACGCTTGGTTTCATCCGACACGATTTCAGCGGCCGGGCGTCAGAGTAGAGCGAGATATCGCTTACGGGCCCGCTGGCAAACGGAATCTGCTCGACATTTACCTGCCTGCGCGGGATGGGCAGCACCGGCCGGTATTACTGCACGTGCATGGTGGCGCATGGGTGATGGGCCACAAGGCAGAACAAGCTCAGCCGCTACTGCATCATATGGCTGCCCTGGGTTGGGTCTGTGTCTCCATCAACTATCGGTTATCGCCCCGAGCAACCTTTCCCGATCACATTGTGGATGTGAAGCGTTCAATTGCCTGGACTCGGCAACATATCAGCGGCTACGGCGGTGACCCTCGGTTCATTGCCATTACCGGCGGCTCTGCCGGCGGTCACCTCGCCAGTCTTGCTGCCTTGTCGGCGGGTGCCAATGATTGGCAGCCGGGTTTTGAGGCAGCGGATACATCCATTCAGGCCGCGATGCCCCTGTATGGTTGTTATGACCTTTGTGACAGGCACGAAATTCGTTATCGCAATCGGATCGATGGGCCGGTCGGGCGCGCCCTGATGAAAGTCTCAAAAGAGGCGTCGCCCCAATTGTGGGATCGGGCGTCACCGATCAGTTGGGTGAGCGAGGAGGCACCGCCTTTTTTTGTTATTCAGGGCAGTCACGACACGCTTATTTGGGTTGAAGAGGCGCGCCGCTTCGTCGCTGAGCTGTCCTCGGCGGGTTCGCCGTCGGTCGTCTATGCCGAACTGGAGGGGGCCCAGCACGCCTTCGACCTTGTTCATTCGCCGCGAACGTCGCATTTCCTGAATGCTGCCGCGCTGTGGTTGGAGTGGGCTCACGCGGATTGGTGTGCGAAAGCTGCTGAATAAGAGTTGATGGCGGTTGGAAAGTCTTACTCGAAATCCCCCCAGCGTGCTGCGATAACGCTTAAGGCAACCACGGGTGCGGTTTCTGTTCGTAGCACTCTCGGCCCGAGTTGAAGGCTTTGAAATCCGGCAACGTTTGCCGCGCCAACCTCCTCGTCGCTCAGCCCCCCCTCGGGGCCAATGAGCAGGTCAATCGATTCAGGTGACGACGATGGAAAGTCGCCGTTGGCCTGATGATGCATCACCCACTTGAGTGTGCCGGAGGTCATACCAATCCATGTCGACAGCTGAATGGGTGGGTTCACTGTCGGCACCCGCGCGCGGCCACACTGCTCGCAGGCGCTGATGACAACTTGCTGCCAGTGTGCCACGCGTTTTGACAGCCGATCCGCGGGTATCTTTACGTCGACTCGTTCGCTGAAAAGCGGGGTGATTTCGCTGACACCAAGCTCAGTCGCTTTTTGAATACCCCAGTCAAAGCGATCGCCTTTACTCAGGCACAGGCCAAGATGGGTATGAATAGGCGCTTCAGTCGGTACCTCCTGCGGTGCCGTCACTTCTACCCACAGGGATTTCTTGTCGACGCGAGAAACCTTGCAAACCCAGTCGACCCCCTCACCGTTAAACAGGGTGACAAGGTCGCCCTCGGAGGCGCGCAGCACCTTACCCAAATGATGAGCGGCGACAGGGTCCAGCTCGATATGGGAGCCGTTATCAAGCGGCTGAGGGGTGTAAAGCCTTATCTCGCGCATTAGAGCCGTCCGAGCCTGTTAGTCCGCAGTTGCGGGCAATGGTACACACAGGCGCTGACTGATTCATCGTATAGAAGTGTATCGGGGGCGCCCCACTCTCAATGAGGGTCGCGCACAGCTGGGATACCACCTCAATACCAAAACGGTATGCGCCATCAGGGTCGTTACTAAAGTCTCCCATGCGACGTTCAATCCATCGGGGAATCTCGGCACCACAGGCGGCTGAAAAGCGTTGTACGTTGGCAAAGTTGGTTATCGGCATAATGCCCGGGTGGATAGGCTGGGTAATTCCCGCCGCCAGACAGCGATCAACAAAATAGAAGTAGGATTCGACGTTGTAAAAATATTGAGTCACCGCCCTGTTGGCGCCTGCGTCCAGTTTTTCTTTTAGAAAGAGAATGTCACGATCATAACCGGGTGCCTCTGGATGAATTTCGGGGTAGGCGGCCACAGCTATTTCAAAGTGATCACCGGTGAGACCTCGAATAAAAGACACCAGTTCGCTGGCGTGGCGTAAGTCGTGCCCAGTGTTAATGCCTTCGGGCAAATCTCCCCGCAGGGCAACTAGCTTATTGATCCCATTTGTCTGGTAACGAGTTATCAACTGCTCTATGAGAGCGCCGTCGTCCGTGCCAAAGCTCAGGTGAGGCGCGACATCATAGCCCTGCTCCGACAGGGCCAGAACCGTATCGACAGTTGTATCTCGTGTTGAACCCCCCGCACCGTAGGTTACCGAGCAGTAAGAGGCATTGAGCTCAATAAGAGCTGGTAACGTCTCTTCCAGCAGTTTGAGACGACCTGCGAGGGTTTTTGGGGGAAAAAACTCGAGGCTGCAATTGCCATCCTTGGCCATCAGAGTTTCCTACTTAATATTTGTAGCTATCAGTTTTGAAAGGCCCATCCACCGAAACCCCGATGTACTTCGCCTGATCTTCAGTGAGGCGGGTGATGACGCCCCCGAAACCCTTCACCATCAGCGCAGCGACTTGCTCATCCAGATGTTTGGGCAGTACCTCCACGGTGATATTGGCGGCTTTTTCTTCCGCAGGCAGGTCAGCAAAGCGCTTGGCGTAAAGGTGAATTTGCGCGAGCACCTGGTTAGCGAAAGATCCGTCCATGATGCGCGAGGGATGACCGGTTGCATTGCCCAGATTTACGAGGCGGCCCTCGGACAGCAGTAGCAGATGATCATTGCTGGCGCGATCGCGATAGATTTTGTGCACCTGCGGCTTGACCTCCTCCCACTCCCAGTGCTGCCGCATATATGCAGTGTCGATTTCATTGTCGAAGTGGCCGATGTTGCACACGACCGCGCTACACTTGAGGGCTTTGAGCATGGCGGCATTACACACGTTGAAGTTGCCCGTCGACGTGACGAGCAGGTCGGTAGTCGCCAGTAAGTCGGTGTTAATGCAACCTTCCGAGCCATCGTTGACACCATCCTTGAAGGTAGAGACAACTTCAAAGCCGTCCATGCAGGCCTGCATGGCGCAAATAGGATCGACTTCAGTAATGCGCACGATCATGCCTTCCTGACGCAGCGAAAGTGCCGAACCCTTGCCCACATCTCCGTAACCGATAACCAGCGCGCGCTTACCTGCGAGAAGGTGGTCGAGGCCGCGCTTGATAGCATCGTTGAGACTATGGCGACAGCCGTACTTGTTATCGTTCTTTGATTTCGTCACCGAATCGTTGACATTGATTGCCGGGACTTTTAATTCGCCGTTTGCAATCATTTCGTAAAGTCGATGAACGCCGGTGGTTGTCTCCTCGGTAATGCCATGGATGCACTCGAGCATCTCTGGGTACTTTTCGTGAAGCATGCCGGTCAAATCACCCCCGTCATCGAGGATCATATTGGCGTCCCAAGGTTTGCCATCCTTGAGGATGGTCTGCTCGATGCACCACTCGTACTCTTCTTCGGTTTCCCCTTTCCAGGCAAATACGGGGACACCCGACGCAGCGACCGCCGCCGCCGCGTGGTCTTGTGTGGAGAAGATGTTGCACGACGACCAGCGCACTTCGGCACCGAGAGCCACCAGCGTTTCGATGAGCACGCCGGTTTGGATAGTCATATGAATGCAGCCGAGAATTTTGGCGCCAGCCAGAGGCTGCTCTTCCCGGTATTGTTCCCGCAGCGCGATGAGCGCGGGCATTTCGCTCTCCGCAATGTCCAGCTCCTTGCGGCCCCACCCAGCGAGGTTGATATCCGCGACCTTGTAGTCGGTGAAATTGTCGACGTTTACAGCAGTGTTCATAACAGTTTCCTTGGCCCGAAGGCGGTTGGCTCTTTAATGGGATGTGAAAAGGGTTTAGACCGCCTTACGCAGTTCCTCCGCGCGGTCGGTAAGCTCCCAAGGGAAGCCTTCGCCTGTGCGGCCAAAGTGGCCATAGCTGGCGGTGTTGCGGTAAATCGGTTTTTTCAGATCGAGCATGTCGATAATGCCTTTGGGGCGCAGATCAAAGTGATCCCGAACCAGTCGCACAATAACGGCCTCATCGACCTGGCTAGTACCGAAAGTATTGATGGAGATGGAGGTGGGTTCAGCAACCCCGATCGCATAGGAAACCTGAATTTCAACACGCTCGGCCAGGCCTGCGGCGACAATATTTTTGGCCACATAGCGAGCGGCGTAGGCGGCGGACCGATCGACTTTAGACGGGTCTTTGCCTGAGAACGCACCGCCGCCGTGACGGGCCATACCACCATAGGTGTCGACAATGATTTTGCGCCCAGTGAGTCCCGCATCGCCCACCGGTCCACCTATGATGAACTGGCCGGTTGGGTTGATATGAAACCGGGTGCCCTCGTGGAGCCACTCCTTGGGCAGTACTGCCTCGATGATGTGCTCTCGCACCTGGGCGTGAATTTCAGCCTGCGAGATACCCGGATCGTGCTGGGTTGAAAGCACCACGGCGTCGACGCGCTCGGGCCTGCCTTCTTCGTCATAACTCAGCGTCACCTGGCTTTTCGCGTCAGGCCTGAGCCAGGGCAACGCCCCCGCTTTTCGGAGCTCGGCCTGCTTCTCGACCAGCCGGTGGGCGTAATAGATGGGTGCCGGCATAAGGACGTCAGTCTCATTGGTGGCATAACCGAACATCAGGCCTTGATCACCGGCCCCCATTTCTTTGTTCTCGCCCTCATCGACACCCATAGCGATATCGTGAGACTGCTTTCCGATGGCGTTGATGACAGCACAGGAGGCGCCGTCAAAACCCACATCGGAGCTGTTATAACCGATATCCGTAACGACGCCGCGGACCACTTCCTCCAAGTCCACGTAAGTGTTGGTGGTGACCTCTCCTGCCACGACGACCATCCCGGTTTTGACAAGGGTTTCAACGGCGACACGCGCGTTTTTATCATCGGCAATGATGGCGTCCAGAATGGCGTCAGAAATCTGATCCGCCATCTTGTCAGGATGCCCCTCGGACACGGATTCCGACGTGAATAGTGAGTACTCGCTCATCTTATATTCCTTGCTATTTATTTGTTTGCTTTTGAAAAAGACGTACTTGGATTTGAAAACCATTGCGCTGAGCGAGGAACAGTTCGGCCCTGCTCTCAAGCCCGGCAGCTTGTGCCCAGTCGCTGAGCTGACCGGCTTCGAAGCCTAGCCAGAGATCGCCGCAATGCTCCCGAGCCCAGAGTTGGTCGTGGGCGCACAGCTCGCTGATGATGATGCGCCCACCTGGCACAAGTAACTGCCCGGCTGCGCGTAGCAGCGCCGCAGGATCCGGAGTGTGATGAAGCACCATATTGGCGATGACCACATCAAATTGGCGCTGGTCACCCAGCAGTCCCTCGGCCTCGCCAAATACCAAGACGACGTTCTCAAGCCGAAGGGTACGAGCCTTCGCGAGTGCCAGCATTTCCTCTGAGTTATCGAGGCCCGTCACAGACCCTGCCCGCTCTGCCAGTGCGGGCAGCAGACTGCCATCACCGGGCCCGATTTCAAGGACCGAGGCGTCAGCCAAGTTATCTGTGCGTTCAAGCAAATGAAGCGTGGCGTTGCTGTAGTCCTCCCAGGAAGCAATAAGCTCCTGTTGTTCACGCAGCCGCTCGCTGTTATCACGGAAGAAGGCCCGGGAGTGTTGTTCGCGCACCGCCTGGACTCGCAAAAGCCCGCGCTGCAACAGCGGTGAAAGCGCCGTGGCGTCAATTTGGCGAAGCACCTCGGCTAACAGCGATTCCTGAACGCCCTCGGGGACCTCGCGTCGGTAAAAGGTGACGGTCCCCTCTTTTTTGCGGGCGAGCAGGTTAGCTTGCACCAAAATCTTGAGGTGATGGCTCAGAGCACTTTGTTTTAACTGAAAGACTTCACAGAGCTCAGACACGTTCAGAGACTCATCCTTCAGGAGCCGCAATACCTGAAGGCGCAACTCGTCCCCCAAGGCCTTGAATAGGATGGGTAAAGCGGGGGCACCCGTGGCGGGCGCAATGCTGGCAAGGGGGATTGCTGGCGTCATGGCGCGCAGGCTAGCACCCTACTGGGCATTAATCAAAATATTTTGATGTATTAATGGTGGGCTTTTTTGGGTCACCCCTGTCTATACTCCCGGTTATCGCAAAAAAGGGGGGTCAAGGTGGACCAGCAGACGTTAAAAGAGCGGGTAGCGGCCGCAGCCATCGAGCGAGTAGCCAGCATTTACAGCGATCGGCTTGTCCTCGGCATTGGAACGGGCAGCACTGCGGAATGCTTCATTCGCGGTCTGGTCTCTCTCCGAGGTCGCATCGAGACTACCGTGGCCAGTTCGGAGCGCTCTGCCGCACTGCTCAGTGAGTTGGGAATTCCCGTGACCGATTTAAACAGCGTCGCTGAACTGGATGCCTACATCGACGGCGCCGATGAAGCCAATGCGCAGCTCGCGCTCATCAAGGGAGGTGGCGCTGCACATACCCGCGAAAAAATCGTCGCTGCCGTTGCCAAGCAATTTATTTGCATCGCCGATGAGAGCAAGTGGGTAGAAACCCTCGGCAGATTTCCGCTGCCCGTTGAGATTATTCCCATGGCCCGCAGTTATGTGTCCCGCGAGCTTGTTAAGCTGGGCGGTCAGCCGGTGTGGCGCGAGGGTGTGATTACCGATAACGGCAACGTCATTGTAGACGTTCACGGCTTGCGAATTGGCAATCCGCGCGAGCTCGAAACCGAGATCAATCAACTCACTGGAGTGGTCAGCAATGGCCTGTTCGCCTGTCGACCGGCCGATCTATTGCTCTTGGGAACCCCTGAAGGCGTGAGAGAACTTTTGCCCGCCGGCTAGCACGCTCAACCTGGGTTGGGGCGATGCCGGGGTTTTTATTGCGGATCAGATTAATGCAGATCAAAGACCTTACCTGGATTGAGAATTAGGTCCGGATCAAAGAGCCGTTTGATCGCTCTCATCAACGCAATTTCCTCGGCACTGCGTGAGTAGTGAAGAAACTCTTTTTTAAGCAAGCCAACACCGTGCTCGGCGGATATTGATCCCCCGGAGTCTTTGACTACCTGAAACAACTCGGCACTGACGATTTTGCAATGGCGTTGAAATTCATCCACCGCCATCGAATCGGGTTTGAGGATATTCAGGTGCAGGTTGCCATCACCAATGTGGCCATACCAAACAACCTCGAAGTGTGGGTAGCGTTGGCCGACGATCACCTCGATGCGTTCTATGAGTGAGGGCATCCCGCTGACGGAAGTTGAAATGTCGTTTTTATAGGGCGTCCACTCGGCAATGGTCTCTGAAATATCTTCCCGAAGCCGCCACAGCGCGCGGGCCTGGGCCATGTTTTGACTACATACCGCATCGACCACCGTTCCTGCGTCAATGGCGCTTTCAATAAGCTCCAAAAGGACAGCCTCTGCCTCAGGCCCTGAGTGCTCGTATTCGAGTAGGACGTAAAAAGGGCAAGCCGTAGTCAGTGGGCGTTCAACGCCGTGTCGGTTGATCACTTTTTCCAGGGCGAGGTCGGAGAAGAACTCAAACGCGAGTAGTGTGCTGTGCGCCTGAAGGCGTTCGAGCAGCGACATAATGGCGGGCATTGAAGGCATTCCCAGTACAGCGACGCCGGTATCTTGTGGCGGCGAACAGAGTTGCAGCGTGACCTCGACGATGACGCCAAGGATGCCCTCCGAACCGATCATCAGGTGTCGCAGATCTAAGCCCGTGTTGTTTTTCATGAGACCTTTATTAAGGTCTAGCAACTCCCCCGTCCCGGTCACAACCTTGAGTCCGCTCACCCAGTTTCGCGTCAT
>Ga0255779_1000224_pt1 | contig 71962 bp, 40 predicted proteins | sample 011ome_21_FD_179977 | JGI IMG/M metagenome (GOLD analysis project Ga0255779, IMG submission 179977) | Coastal salt marsh microbial communities from the Groves Creek Marsh, Skidaway Island, Georgia - 011508AT metaG (version 2) | ecosystem: Environmental > Aquatic > Marine > Intertidal zone > Salt... | reverse complement strand
TGTAGTATGCGCTTGTACCTCCTAACTAATCGAACTGACGCGCACAAAACGAGCCGACGCGCTAACGTGTAGTCTGCTCACACCTTTCGTCTTTTCCTCAATTTCGTACTCGCACGCTAACTTTTGCTTCGCTGCTATGTTTTCTAATACTACATGCCGTTCTTCGTCTTTTGATAGAGCACAAACTCCGTCGACAGCATTGAACGCCGCATCGACGTCCTCTTCGTTCGCTTGACTCTCGTATTCACGCTGAACTGAGTCAATCCAGAGACGCTCGATAACAAAATTTAACTCGCTTTTCTCGCCAACGTGTTTCCGCAAAGATGCCGCTCTACTCGCCGTCCTCTCGATCAGTTGTATCTCGTACGCCGCTTGTGCGAAATCTTCTTTTTGCGCTTGCTTTACGTCATAGAAAACTGACGCGCAAACACCTCGACATCTTTGCATCTTCTCTTCTAAGAGAGGATGGATCGATTCCGCACATCGTAAATTATTCATACACGATTCTGCATAGATACAAAACGCCGCATTCGCGCCTATCGCACACAAGTACCGCAATATCGTATCGAACTTGGCCGTTTCTAACAAATGTAAAACGCGTTCGCCTTCGGTGATTGGATCGAACAATAATTTCTGATCGCAAGCTGCTGTAGGCTCAGCCTCTTTGAACAACGTTTCCCACGTGTTGCCCGGCTTGGACATGCGTTCGGATAATTTTCCTTCAAGAAAATCTCGCGGGGAGTGCCAGCGCACAAAATCAACGAAACCTGCTGTAGGGTTCGCAGCTTTGAATGCGCACATGTCGGAGACGAGCATGTCGTTCGATACTGCTAGACGCGCGTTTCTTCTCTTTGTGTCTCGCTCACATTCATCGTCGCCGTCTTCAATAAGCGCGTGTAAACTTTCCTCCGTATAAATAGGATGCAGCTGCATTTCCGGCTCGCGGATAAACACGTGTGGATGTTCTAACAACCGCATCTCTAAAGCGCTTTTTACTCCGAAACCTTCGTCCTCATCCGAAGAAGGCTCTGCAAGCATAACATCATCACGCGCATCTTCAAACATTTCCTCTGTTTTTTGCGATGCGCTCGCGTTCGCAGCGGCGAGTGCCATGTCGTCGTTCAATAGCGCATTCAAATCCAAGTCATCGTCCGCTTTCCACACGCACGCACTTGCGTTTCTTTTACTTTCGTTCAAAACGCCCGGTTTTTCTTTTTTCTTTAACTTCAGTAAGTTGCGTTTGACGACGTCTTTTGAATCAGATTCCTTTTTGGTTCTCGTAGCTCTTTCACTTTGACGAAGGCGGCGATGTATACAAGCGTTCAACAGTTGTAGTTGTTGATCCAAAATGCACGCAGAGTGATCGACTTCGATCTCTTTGGATCCGTGCTTTGACATCCTCGGTAGTGGCACACCGCGTTCCCAATGTTTGTAACGTAATTCTTTCGTAAACTTGTTCCATAATTCTGCAATAGCCCGAGAGTTTTTGAGCTTCATGGCGTGTAAGGACACCCTCGAGAGGAGAGACTGATGTCCTCTGGCTGTTTTAGGAATGCTCGCAATCGCATCGATTCCGTGACACTCGCCAATAAAGTCTTGAAATAAGTCTAGCAAAATATCTTCCATGACGGCCTCGGGCGGCGCGTGCGGAGGGTGCGTTCCTAGTCGATCTATCCACCATTCGTCTGAAGCAATCTCATTCGCACTCGCCAAAGAATAAAGGTCAAAGTTCTCGCCACGGTCTAAAAATATTTCACTCGAACTTATGTGTAATAGTTCTGCTAAGCTAAAACTATGCTGTGGTCGATTGCGCGACATTTGAGAGATATCCGCAGGCGGTGCACCCGAAAGCGCGGCGATGCCGCCGACGAGGCCGCCACCATTAGGTATTGAACGTATCGTGTACATATTTGCGTTATCCAAACCATCTTCGACAAGGTCTCCGTCTGAAACGCAGTTATGTAGCTCTACATTACGCTCAAAAAAACAATCTATTTCAATACTATCAAATGGATCCGGCAAACACACCCATTGCGACCAAATCTGTTCGTCGTCCCAAGAAGGAGAAGAAGAAGAAGAGGAAGTTGACGCCTCTTTGACAACAATATCAGGCTCTATATCATCTTCATCCGAAACTTCCTCGAGTAAACCTGAACTAGTTTTTCCGATCAAACAACTCGACCCGTCCATGCTTATGCGATAACAAACCGTTGTTCGCGCAACTGCAACATCCTTCTTTAAGATTTTACGAGCTATGGAAAAGACAGCTTTACTCGTTTCCTCACTTGAAAGCGCGCAGAATGCATTCTCACTGGTAAAACCAACCATTGAATCTGATTCGTACAAGTACGATGCCCCACTCTCTGTCGAAAAGGATACACCAATGACTGAATTTCTATTCGAAGACCGGTCGATAGGCGTGAACACCGGAAGATAAACACTCAAGTTACTCATAGCTACAGCAGCGGCACTTCGTACCGTCGCCGCCTCGTCGTTGTCGATAAATCTCTTGCTATAACTCATAGGTTCAATAACAAAGAATGTATCGCATTTGAACCATCTCTGTAAGTTCCTGCTGCTCGTATTATCGTCGCTCCTCGGAGCATCTCGTAAACTCAGTGTCTTCTTTCGAGTATCGAAGTGAAACGATATCTGGTACGAATCTCTCCTAAAATGCAGTTTGTGCTCGATGGCTTTGGACACCGACGCGTGATGCGTCCCCCCAAACTCGCTCGGACGTGTCAACGATTCATCTCCAAAGAGTGCTTCAAATTTTGATGCGAATAACCAATCGTTTACGGCGTATTCAATCGAGGAAACGAGCTTTTCAAATGGACTCTTTAACGAGAAGTCGAGGAACGAACTTTCCCCACTCTCGTTGCGCTGGCTTTTTTGTTTTGCAAAAGTATCCTCTTCTTCGACGAAGGTTTCCGATATCTCCAGGGGTGGTAAGAGCTCCTGAAGCATGCGCTCTTCGTCTGAGTTTGCCGTCGTCATCTCACTCGCGTTTGATGTTCTGCATCGTTTCTTCAACAACCAACTAGGGGAAATTTCTTGTGTGGTGAAAAAGAGAAGAACTGAAAAGAAGAAGCGTCATTAGTATCTACCATTCTATTGTATACATATAACATCTCCTCATGTCGACGCAAAATCCATTCACCGATCTGACCCAGACCGGAGCAACGGTGGATTTCTCCAAGTTGCGCGAGATTTACAAGAGGAACATCTTGAAAGTCGTGAATAAACTAAAGGGGAGGAAGAAGTCGTTGATTTTGGACAAGAAAATTTCCGCCGTTCTTAACCAATGCATTCAAACGCAAACTCTAAAACAACACGGCATCGATCAATTATATTACTTAGAACCAGGAGGAGAACTCGATGCGAGCGTAGATGATGTTTTGTTCTTCTGTCGGCCGCGCTATGAGATGATGAAGACGATTGCTGAACACGTTTTGTCGTTGAGAGATGCGAGAAGAAATTTGATTAGAAGTGTTAGAGAACACGAACAGAAGATGACGAGCGTTGTCGACATCGACGAACACCCGGACGTGGCGCCGTTGCCGACGATGACGGTGTGCATGGTACCGCGAGTCACCTCACTCTGTATGAAATTCTTAGAGAATTTAGGTATTCGGGACCTCGTGAAGTTGCGTCAATGTGACATAAACTTCATCCCGATTGAACCGGACGTTTTAACTCTCGAATACGAAAGCGCGTTTCGAGAAATCGCGTGTGAAGGACATAACATGCCCGCGTATTACGTCGCATCTGCTTTGCACAAACTTCAGCGCGATATCATTGGTTTAGTGCCGCTCGTCAAAGGCAAAGGGCGATTAGCGAAGGATGTTTCGGAGATTATGTTGCGATTGAGGAGAGAAGCCATCGTAGAAGGAGAAGTAGACATGATCGAACCCGGCGAAGAGGCTGGAGAAAGTTTAGTCGACGCGATTGTTTTGCTCGACAGAGAAGTGGACACGATTACACCTTTCTGCACGCAGCTTACGTATGAAGGATTAACGGATGAAATCTTAGGAATAAAAAACGGCGTCGTTACTATTAAATTGAGATCTGGGGACGAGGAAGAGTACGCGAGCTCTGAAGACGAGGGAGAAGGTGGTAAATCGCCGAAGAAGATTATCAAGTCTCGATTATCTTCAAACGATATTTTGTTCAAAGAAATTCGAGATTTGAATTTTGGGAAAGCGTGCAGTGTCTTGCGCGACCGCTCGACGGAAATGCAAGCGCATTATCAAGCTTTGAAGGAAGGCAAAGTAGAGGATCAAAACGTGAGTGAGATCGGTGATTTCGTTCGAAAGTTGAAAGGAAACATTGGTGGTGCTGGATTAGATTTACACTCGACGTTAGCGAAAACGTTATTGGATAAATCCAAGTCGTATTTTTTCAGGCAGAAACTCGAGATGGAGAGACACTGCATCGAAGGCGGTCCGATTGATCCGGTAATTAGTCAAATAGAAGAGATGATTTATAGAGGCGAGTCGTGGGAGATGGCGATGAAGCTAGCGTGTCTGGCTTCGCAAACGTACGGAGGTCTTCCAGAGAAGAAGTTTGACTCGATTCGAACGGATGCGATGCATGCCTACGGCGCCGTTGGGATTTTGAATTCCATCGTCTTGGAAACCGCCGGTTTGTTTTACGGTAAAGAGTCATCGGCTGAGAGTCCGAATCGATTAGCTTATCAAAACGTCAAGAAACCTCTGAAACTCGTCGTCGATTCGGTATCGGAAGAATCATCGAGCGATATAACGTTTGCGTATTCGTCTTCAGGATACGCCCCGTTATCGATACGCGTTATTCAAAGCGCCATTCGCGGCTCTTGGAAACATCACGAAGAAACGCTCAAACACTTACGCGGCGGCGAGTTGTTCGAACTCGGACAATCCTTGAACGAGTACGGCGGCGCCGTGCAAACGAGCGCAAATTACCACTCGCTTTCGAAAAAAATTAGTCTAGCCAAGGAGACTACAAAGTCGTCCTTAGATATTTCCGGGTATAAGAAGAAACCGGTGGTGTTAGTTTGCTTTATCGGTGGCGTAACGAGCGCAGAGATTGCGTGTTTGCGACAAATGTCAAAATCGAACGATGTTGGCGTCGATTTCATCGTATCCACGACAAAAGTCATCACAGGAGAGAACCTCTTAAGAAACATAAATCAGAAAGAAGACTTGGGGATATACGACGAAAGCGACGGCGATAGAGGCGTTCCGTGGTCCATCTTTGGGAACATGAATCTAGCGAAACAGTAAATTGTACATTTCCAATCTAGCCTGACCTAATTACGCAGCCAAACTAACAGTGGTACATATAAAATCTGAGCAATGCAAAATGTATAAACTTAAAACGTTGTACTCCTAAATAACCACATTTGTCGGCTTGCCACTCGCAAATATCTTTTGAATGGCCCCGGCTCTCACGAGCAGTTTGCCTTCTTTACCCCCACCAGCTAAACCTTTATACATGAACCTCACGTTCTGTGAATTTCTCACCCCTACTAATCGTCTGCGCGCTTCTTTCTCTTTACTCGCCCGCGTCCCGGAACTCTTCCAATCGCCCACGTGATGCTTGAAGTTACAAGTATACAAACCAGCTTGGTACTCGTAATACCACGTGCGCAACGAGTACTCGTACTCAAAATGGATACCGGGATCTCCAGCGCATGAAAATAAAAGCATAAACATCCCGGTTTGCATAAACACGTCTCTTCGATAAAACAATGGCCCCGCGACTAATTTGTAGGCAAACATGAAAGGCACGTTTGCTTTATTATCCGTGGTTGGAATCTTACCGCGTCCTTCGCCAAAGTTACCACCCGGGAAACCTCCTCGTGCTCGGTATCCGCTCAGAAATGAGAGTTTGGGATGACTTTCAAAAAGTGTCAACGCTTGCGTCAACCATTTCGTACCCGTGGGGACGTCGTCATCTTGTAAGGTGACGAGCATATTTGAATTTGCAAAAAGCGACGCACGGTTATACGCTCGAATTTCGTGATTATTGTGCATGTATATCAGAAAATCACCAGGTTTGTCGAGTTGCTTGCGCCATAACCAGTGGTCGGACTCTGAATCGTTAATGACGATCACTTCGACTTTTTCCGGAACCAATCGAATGCCTTTGATGATTTCTTTAATATTTTTCGGCCTTTTGTAGTATTGTATCATCAGTGCGGCGTCCGCGTCGTCAATCTCCTTGCAATTTTCAACCGTCCATTCATCTTCCGGTTCCGCTAACGGTCTGCACTTACCTTGTATGGGTGCGTAATCGAACCATAAAGTCGCCGTTTCATCTCCCTCTTCACCATTTTGGAACGGAACAACGGGTAAATCATTGCCGTCAACGCTCGAGGCACCTTTGACGCGTCTCGAGATTGTCTCTATATCTTCTGAGGATAAAACGTCGTTGGTTAAACTCTCATCGCACGATACTTCTTCCTTCGTATCTTTGTCTGTGGGCAACAGCGCAGTTTCGTAACCGGCGAGCCAGGCTCTGGCGGCGAGTTCCTCCACGACGTTCCCTTGACACGCACCTTTTTTCGGACATATGGTCCGGGCAAATCGTCCGAGATTCACAAACGCTTGCCTTCGCACGACAACCGGTGCATCCGATGATAAACCAGGCGTGAACGTGGCGCCGAATCGTTCCATGCTGCTACTGACACTTCTTCCAGACACTCCTTCATCCTGTCTTCCCTCCTCGTCTTCCTCGTCCTCCTCGTCCATCTCTCCGAGCAGTGCACGTTTACGACCAAACCAACTGCTGCTGCTGGATGATTTCTTGGCAGACGACGCTAATAACTTTCCATACGCTCTCCCTCCTACTAGTACCATACCTTTACGCTCCTCCATCAAGGCGACGGCATTGGCCACCCACTCTGGTGTCGCCGCATGGAGTGAATGACCAGTAGCCAAAACAACATACTTTGCCGCGTGCGCCATGGTAGCTCCTCTGTTCCAGCTTCGCGCGCGTCCCAAAACAGAAGAACTGTACACGAGATAATGATTATCACCTTTGAGGGTGTTTGTCCAAATCTCCGCGTGTCGTTTCTCGTCATGCGCCTTTTCGCCGAGCGAATGTAAAAGCCCACCGCCGGAGGGCTTTCCCGGCGCTTCGTCTTCAATAATCACGACAATTTCCTTTTTATTCATCGCTTTTTCGTCGTTTCCTCCAGCTATTGCTTTTAATTCAGATGCAAATTCGTGCGGATCGTGCAGCGGATCAACGACGACGTATCCGATTTCCAATTCGTCTACATACTTTCGTAATTTTTCGCACCCGAGTGGTGGCTTTGGCGTTCGTTGAATCGAGGAGTTTGAGACGTGAAAGCCAGGTTTCTCTCGTGGTTGCCATCTGTACGTCAAACATCCTTCCACATCGAGCGCTGTGACTTGAAGCACAGAGCTGCTCAACGTGTGCACGAGGATGGTGAAAGAGCAAACGCAGAAGAAGGTGGTTTTTATCCTCATCTTCAATCTTCGCGTCTTCTTCGAATCAGAGTGCTGCTAAACACGACGACGAGCGAATACAACACTCCTATCTGGTTCGCCGTCCTCGATCTAATCTTCTGATACCTTTTAGAAGATGGATGTTACGTGTGCGATCGTGTTGTGATCTCGACTGATGGGTGTTTTTTGTTTTGTGGTGTTGTGGTGTGAGATAATCTTTGTGGCAGTTTCTGCACTTTTTTGTTTAGACAGCGACTTCCTTCCACACTTTTCGTAAGCACACACAAGGATTAAAAAATCACCCGCGTAATGCTGCGGAAACAATAATATCAAGAGAACATAAATCCGTCTCGTCTCCACGCGTAACGAAATGAGCGACGACAAAATCACCGCGTCTTTTCTGTCGTCGTCGTTGGCTGATGTGGAGTACCCTGCAGGAGGGGATTTCTTCTTCTCGAAAATCGCGTTGGCAAAAGAGATAGACTGTGCGGCGGAACGCGCGGAAACTTTGATACGTGAAAAGTTTCTTAAGGAAATGAAAGAAAAGAAGGACGAGGATGAGGATGATGAGAATGCACGCATAGAGCGCGTATTCGAAGAATTAATCGCTAAAAATGACGAACAGTGCGATAAAATAGACGAACACATCATGCGTGCACGAGGGGATTCGGCGGCGAATAACGAAAAGTTGGCCCAGAGCACACAGAATGATGCGGCGACCAAAAACGACGCGAGTGGGAAGAAGAACATCAGCAACGCAGCATTTCATGGAGGCGGTTCGTCCATTTCTCGACCTCAAGAGGCGTTCAAAGATGTCGTGGATAACCGCACGGAAACAGATATGAATTTTGTGCTGCCCCCACCTCGAGGCAAAGGAAAAGCGTCAACGTCGGCGTCGAAAGAGTCGAAACATCCATTAGCTTCGGTTTTGCTCGATTCGTTCAAATATAATTCGATCGAAGATTACGTTGATAAAAATCATAATAGCGCTGGTGACCGCACAACTGCACAGTTGTGGGAATTGAGATGTTCAGATCCGATTTTGCCAACCCCTACGAACGAGGAGAACCCAGCTACGTTCGTCGATAACGAAAATGGTTTAGAGGAACTCGAAGGAGTGCTCTCAAAGGCACCAATCTTTGCAGTTGATTTAGAGCACCACTCGTATCGTACCTACAGAGGTTTTACGTGTCTCATCCAAATATCAACGCGCGAACAAGACTTTGTCGTGGACGCTTTAAGGCTCCGTCACTTGATTGGACCGGCGCTCGGACGTCACTTTGAAAACGAAGAAAAGTTGAAGGTGTTCCACGGCGCGAATTCGGACATGATATGGCTGCAACGAGATTTTGGCATATACGTCGTGAACATGTTTGATACCGGACAAGCAGCGCGTACTTTAGAACTTCCTTCTTTCGGATTGGCGTATCTTCTAAAACAATATTGTGGGATAAAGGCAGAAAAGAAGTATCAACTCGCAGATTGGCGTCTCAGACCTTTGAGTCGCGAAATGATAAACTATGCGCGTAGCGATACGCACTCGTTGTTGTATGTGCACGATCGATTGAAGCAAGAGCTCTATGCAAAAGGTGGCGTTGAATGCATTCAATCGGTATTTCTGAAATCCCGAGACGTGTGCTTATTGACATACGAGCCGCAAGTGATCACGGACTTGTCCTATCACGAGGACTTGATGAAATCTGCAAATGCGAGTAGCGGTGGCGGTAGCGGACACGGAAATACTTTATCTCGGTCGGCGCAGCAGGCGCAGCTTTCGCAAGAAATTTTGAAATCGCCCGTCGCTCAAGCGGCCATGGAAGCGTTATTCAAGTGGAGAGACGATTGCGCGCGAGCGAACGATGAGAGCTTAGGATTTGTAATGCCTCGCCATTTGATGCTTCGTTTAGCGTCAGAGCAACCAAAAGTGGCGCGTGATGTAGTGTCAACAGCGAGAGGTGAGTCTTCACTCGTGGCAAAATTCAGTCATGTCATTGCGGATATTATCAAAAGCGCCGTAGAAAGAGGCTCTCCAGTGAATGCCGCTCCTTCTGCCGGCGAACTTTTTCGCAGAGAACACGAAGCAGCTATGTTGTTAGTGAAAGAAAAGGATGATAAAAAAGACTTGAAAAAGAGTACCGATGGAGGAGATGAAGGAGGAGGCGGAGGAGGAAGAGCAGCACCGGTGGAAGCAACCGATAAGCATACGGATACAACGAAGAAGAAAACAAAGAAAAAAGCGGGAGGCATGATGAAAATGATGATGATGATGTCGACTTCCGACGAGGATAACGATGATGATAGCGATGCTCACGCAAAAGCAGTCAAGGACATGGCGGATCACATCCAAACAGAGTTAGTAAGCAATAGACAAAACGTGTTCCCCATGTACCATTCCATTGCGGCATCTGGTGGTTACGGTGACAGAAGACGGGATGGAGAAGAAATCGAGAATAAGAGTGCGCAGAAAGGCAAGAAACGGAAGTCAAATGACGTTTTACTGAAAAGTATCGCCGAGCGAAATAAAGACAAATCGAAGCGCATCGAAATTGCCGGTGGAGTATCTTTACCGGCACCGATACGCACGAAAACAACCCAAAAACTCGGTTTTGGCTCAACGCACGACGGCGAGCTCATGAATGACGAAGATGATGAAGACGAGGATGGTAACGGCGGCATGAGCATCAAAGAAGAAGCAATGAAAGCGCGAGCTGCCTTACGTAAGCGCCAAAAGAAGGCGATGATGATGTCAAACGGAGGAGGTTTTAGTTTAAACCATGATTCCGATGCAGATTCGGACGCAGAAGAGGATGAGCGCATACAGATGGAAAAAGAGAAGCAGGCGGACTTCAAAAGATTGACTAAAGGAGCGAAATCGCACAATGAGATCGTAGAACAAACGCAAAAGACGCTCGGAATTAAGTCCGTGCACGCAGAGATACTGAAGGGTCCGGACATGTTGAAGAAAATAACCGAGCAGAAACGACTCGACGCGATAAAAGGCAAAAAAGGGTTCGACGGCGGTGAATGGATTGAGCCCTTCGGGAAAACGAATTTGAAGTCCAGAGCCTTCCCGCGAGCTGGCAATAAGCAGCAGAGCTTTAAATAGTAATTGCTAGATTAGAATAGCATTAATGTATACCAGTGGTACCCAGGTACCAGGTACCTGGAACCAATCTATATTATATTATTTTACAACCTCTATGCTATATCTGAAAAAAACCGCCGTCCAGTTGGTCAAAACGAGGCCAACGGTTTCCCCAAATCTACATCCTATACTTATTTAGCTCGCGCATATCGCTTACACTCAAACAAGAATGCCGCATTGGTCACTCGAATCGCATCCACAGTTTTCTTCGCCTCCTCTCCACTCGCGCTTGTTTTTTCACACGCATCCGTGTACTTGACAAGTAAGGAACTCAGCGTTCGCTGCAAAATATCCATACCTCGATTATAGTTGGAGAAGAGCGACACGATTTCGCTATTTATCTTTGTAATTTGTTGTTTCCACTGCTCCGAGAACGCTTTCAAAATTTGTATCGATTGCTCCACCGCCACGTCCGGCGAAGATTTGCCGAATTCTAAACTTTCAATTTGTAGTAACGCGTCGCCAAAATGCGTTTCTAGTTCAATCTGGACGAAAGCATCCGTCTCTATGATCAGCTGTTCGTCAAAGAATCCGAGTTCGTGCTCTAAGTTTTCATCTGTGCTCAAGATCTGATGGATCAAATCGTAATTATTCAACAAAAAGCACGAACGACGTTTCGGCGTGGTGAATCGCTCTGCGAGTTTGACGAGTAAATCGTACTGCGCCTTTCGTAAACGCTCCAAGTTATTTCGCAACTGGTTATCGCCACCCTCTAATTTTGACAAAACCGTCATAGATGCCGTAAACTCTGCGTACCGTCGCGTGACGTAATGCGCGGAAACATCATCAACAAACAATTTCGTTTGATTTTTCGCATTCTCACACGCCGAAACTACAGATTTTATGTGCGCGTCGAAAACCATCTTAAACTTTGGCCACAGCATGATGTTGACCTTGTCTAGGTGCAAATCTAAGGAAGGGATTCTTCTTCTTTGCATCAATTTTTGGTGACCGCGGTTGATCAATATAGCCAGCGCTAATCCGATGGCGTCAAAATTCGTATTGATACAACTTTGCACGTATTCATCCATCGCTTGTAACGGTTGCGCAAACACGTCGCGGAAGATTTGTGAGTCGCCTTTCCAGAAATCTATGCAAAACAAGTATTCAAACGTTGCCATGTCGACTAATAATTTTTGTGAACTTCGAAACAGTGCTTCCCAGGGAAGTTTAGAACCCGAAATCGAGTGCGCTATGATTGGCGCAGCCGTTTCTATATTCGCAAGAATATTTGCGCGCTTTCCTAGGGAGAAGTTTGTATGCGCACTTCTTCCATCGTTGGTCGTTGGTATAGAACCGGCGATACCGCTTCCCTGTCCGAGCGATGATAAGAAGTGACTACCGCTGCCACCGCCGCCACCACCACTTGCGTTATTGGCAGACGTTGATGCAGACAATAACGTTGCTGACGAAGAAGAAGCCGAGGCATCGACGTCACCGATGTATTGACCTGTCTTGTTCTTCGACGTAGAACCCGATTCGAGTTTAAGTACGCTAAGCGCAGAAATATAGTTTTGTAACGCTGTCTTCAACACTTTACCCATCGTTTCCACGTATAATGCTCTGATTTCTCGAAAAATATCCGCGCCGTGCACTTGAAGGAAATCCACGAGAGGTTTATACTTTTTCAAGACGTTTGTTTGCAACAGCTGAATGTTCGTTTTCGGCTTCCTCAATGAATGAAACTTCTGGATAAAGAAATCGCGAACTTTTTGAATAGCTTTGATTCGCAGTCGTTCCAACTCGGATTCGATGTCCGTAAACGCCGCGTACGTCGCGTCTTGGCCGCCTCTTCGTTTCACGTCTCTCTTGAATATGAGTTTCTCCGAAAGCGCTTTACAGACTTGTATGTACTCAGTGCCGTCGCCAACTTCCGTGGACAAAACTTTCGCGATTAAATCTGGCGATATCGTCAGCTGTTCTACGTATTCCCCGAGTGCTAATTCAGTCTCTTTGCACTCCAATAATCTTTGTGTGACGTGACTGGACGAGCTTTGCAAGTTTGATATTTCTCCACTGATTTTGCCTAAACTCGTTTGGAAGTTTGATAAAACGTTTTCAATGTGCGCGAGCGTTTCGTCGCAGTCATGAATCTTCTCCTGTAAGAGTACCAAGTTATCGCACTCTTTCGCGTGTTGTTTGATGGATTCGTTTTCGAGTTTGTGCAGTCGATCGTTCGCAATCGAGGCTTTCTCGTTGAGTTCCTCCAAAGAGGCACACTCCAACACATTTTTCACGATTTCGTGTCCGCTGTACTTTGTGATTAAGTCAGAAATCTCCTCCGGAGAGAGGACGTCTCCCATGTCCTCTTCGATGAGGAGGTGTCCTTCGTCTCCTTCACCACCGCGTGAGCTCATTATTATTTGAGCAGTATGTAGAGTGACGAATGAGGAGTGATGCGTGCGAATTCTTGTGTGGGAAAAACAAAATGCCAAATTTGGTGAAAAATATACTCGTACCACCCAAATTGATAGTTTGATGATAGTTTGCGTGTCGACGACGATGAATTGTTTTAATATATTACACGCTTTAAATCAAATCAGCTACATTCACGGGCATTTCATCGATTTGCGTCGAGTAAAACTGCTCGATGTCTCTCAGCGCCTGCGTGTCTTCCGCTTTCAAGAATGTAATCGCCACGCCTTTTCTGCCGTATCTCCCGGAACGACCGATTCTGTGGATGTAGTTTTCCCGGTTGTTTGGCAAATCGTAGTTTATGACCAAAGAGACCTGTTGGACGTCGATACCTCTGGCCCAAACGTCCGTGGTGATTAATACTCTCGTCGTTCCACCTCTAAACTCCGCCATGATGGCTTCTCTCTCTTTTTGCGGCATGTCGCCATGCATAGACGACACCGTAAAATTATTCTTTCGCATCTTTTCCGTCAACCAATCTACTTTTTTCTTCGTGTTTACAAATATAACCGCCTGCGTGATGGTCAAAGTATCGTACAAATCGCACAGCGTATCAAACTTCCACTCCTCCTTTTCTACCGCGACGAAGAATTGCTTGATACCTTCTAACGTCAACTCATCTCTCTTGACTAAAATTCGAATCGGATCCGTCATGAACTTTGACGTCATGTCTAAAACTTCATTCGGAAGCGTCGCAGATATTAAAACGACTTGCGTCTCCGGCGGGAGGTATCGATATATGTCATATATTTGCTCTTTGAATCCCTTGTTTAACATCTCGTCGGCTTCATCGAGAATCAACGTTTTAATATTCTTCGTTCTCAAGTTGCGTCTTTTAATCATATCGAAGACTCTCCCCGGCGTCCCGGAAACTATGTGCACGCCGTAGTCTAATTTTCGAATGTCTTCGCCTATAGAACGTCCACCAATGCACGCGTGCACTTGAACGTTCATGTAATTCCCGAGCGCCAACGCTGTTTTCTCGGTTTGTACCGCTAATTCTCTCGTCGGGGATAACACCAAAGCTTGCACTTCTCTTTGCGTTATATCGACCATTTGACACAAGGACAAGGAAATCATGCTCGTTTTCCCGGTGCCCGATTGCGCTTGCGCGATGACATCTCTCCCGCTCGTGATTGGCAAAACCGCTCTTTGCTGAATCGCGGATGGTTTTTCGAACCCGTACGCGTACAACCCTCTCAGTAAATCTTCTCTTATCCCCATACCATCGAACGTGGAGGTGATGTTCACCTCTTTCGACGTCTCGAATTTCATTCTTTTGTCTTCGTCGAAGTCGATTTTGTTGTGGTCGCCTCCTCCCATGATGATGATGATGATCGATTATTCTTTCTTTTGAATGCGTTTGTGTGTGGGTGTGAATTGTACTTAGCGTTAAAATACTCCGTATATATTGATCTGCGGGGTCGTTCTTTGATTGTGAAAGAGAAAGAGCGGAGGACAATGCGCAAAATTCTTTTGACGGCTCGTCGATGGGATCTGATTTTTGACGTTCTTCGTTCGTTGCGACGATCGCGCGAAAGACCAGTACGAGCAAAAACAATCGAAAAAAAAGAAAACGGGAGAAAGAAGAAAAAAAAGAACAACACACACACACGAAATTTTTATCTCCTCATTATTGAAACACACAGAAGTTATACGACGACGTGAAGTAAAGTAAAGTAAATAAGAATGGGAGTAGAGGGTGCACCGGAAGGGCCGGAAGACCCGATAGCGCAGATCTGCATCACCGTAGGAAAGGTGCGTCGTCTCATACAAAAAAACACGCGCATAGATTTTAAGAGAAGAGAGGTTTTCTTTTTCTTCTCTCTCTCTTTCTCTCTCTCGAAATCATCCACCGCCGCCAAAGACAAAAAGTCTCTTCTTGTTCTTATTCTTCTTCTTCTTCTCTCCTGCAGAGTAAAGAATCGCGTGTAATAGTACTCCTTCTGACTGTCTTTCTCTCTTTATATATATATATATATATATACACACACACGCACAGGTAGTCGCCTTGGGAACGTCCGTCGTCGCGATGAAGGATGTGTTCAAAGCTGCGAAATGGCACGATTGTTACAAGTGCGGGGGGTGCAAAGAGATGAAGTGTAAACAGTGCAAAGGGTTCGGAAAAGTCGTCGGACAGTTTCCAGAGGATGAATTCGACGATGAAGGGCGTTTTTTAGGCTGGGATAGAAAGATTGAAAAAGGCGACACGTGGCCGTGTAGATTCTGTAGAGGCCGAGGTACTCTTTTATGTACCACGTGCATGGGTAACGGTGGAGAAATATCCCCCGATACGATCGATTGGAGTAAATTCTCTGGAACGAAGCAGCCGTTTCAGCAGTACGCGCGTAGAAACGTTTTCGATAAGTACTACGGTAGCCCAGTCGAGCCGGCATATTTAGAAGTTAAAGAGTACCAACGGTTAGAGAAAATGGATAAGTGGGTGCGACGTAAGGAGAAGTCGAAGAATCCGTTCAATAGGTTTTACGCTAACATGAGAGGAATCGCCGGGGACCAGCACATGGGTAAAGTAAAACCAAAACTCAGAAAGTACGTAGAGCAAGTTCAAGAAAAGCTGCGACGGAAAGACGAAAAGTTTGGCGTGAAAATACACGCCGAAGAGAGCGCGAAAATGACGAATACGACGGATAAGAAGAAGAAGAAGAAGAAGAAGAAAAAGACGACGACGACGACGAATTAACCCGCGAGGAGTTCATTTCATCGATTGTCTTTTTTAATAATACTCTGTGTAACAAAACTACCACTTTTACTCTCAACAAGAACAACACCTTTCGTCGAAATCTTGTCCCTGTCACCTGTCTCTGACTTGCCAGATCTCTTTTTTCATACAAACCACAAAAAGCGTATCTTTCTCTCTCCTTCCAGCGTCACAAAAGTTTACTACACATCACACACACACGGACACGCAGATTTTAAATCATCAAATCATCAACGATATCGTCAGCACAGTATGTCTCTTTTATCGTTATCTTCATCCCTCGCCGCGACGATACAAAATGGTAATAATAACGATAAGCGAAGACGTGATTCTTCTTCTTCTTCTTCATCGTCATCCTCTTCCTCATCGTTGAAGACGACGACGACGACGACGACGACGAGGAACAGAAAGATGGACGGTATGAAAGCTAGGTCCAACAATAACACCACCAACAACAATCAGATCGTAGAAGATAAGTTGAAACCAGATTGGGCCGGAGATGATATCTTATCCAAAGCCGTCGATGCCGCGATTTCCAACAAATTTCTTTACGAAGTTATCATGAAACCAATGGCGAGGAAAACGCTGATTGATACCGCGGAAAAGAACGGCATCAAGTGGAGAGAAGTCGCGGAAGAGTTACAAAAGGACGAACGCTTGCAAGCAAAATTTAATGAGATTGAAATCAGCTCGATGGAATATCCAGAATATTATTTAAAACCATTCCACGCTTACACGGAAGGGAACTTGTGTTGGTTGGCGGCCTGCGAAGCCGAGTCGGCGACGTACTCGATGGCATTGAGAGTGTATCCGAAAGAACGCATCACCGCTATGGAAGCGCAACAACGATTGCGGGATTCGTACACGACAACTTTGCGAGATCATCGCGAAAAATACAATGCCACCAATGTCGAACCGGAGGTTATTGTCGATATTGGTTGCTCCGTGGGTATGAGCACGAGGTATATTTCGAGACAGTTTCCGTCGGCTAAAACAATCGGCATGGATTTGTCTCCGCACATGCTCGCCGTTGCCTCGTTACGAGATGAACAAGAAACCGATTCAAGTCAAAGGGTGTGGGTTCACGGCAAAGGCGAAGACACAAAGATGGCTGACAATTCCGTCGATGTCGTTTCGTTAGCATTTGTGATTCACGAGTGTCCGGAAACGGCGACGGATGCTTTGATGAAGGAAGCGTTTCGCATCTTGCGTCCGGGTGGTACGTTCATTATGACGGATAACAACCCGCAATCTGCGGTAATTCAAAAGCTTCCACCAGCCTTATTCACGTTGATGAAATCCACGGAGCCGCACTCGAACGAGTATTACACCATAAATGTCGTGAACATGCTGAAAGCGAACGGGTTCGAGCACGCGCATCAAGAACAAACGGACCCGAGACATAGAACGGTGTTAGCATCCAAGCCGCTGTAAATTTTATCATTACATTATACAAACTATATTACGAGGTTCTCTACGCCTTTACCAAGCGCTTTGCTATCGTTATCACTATCGCTATCACTACTGATACAATCATTATCATTACTACCAAATTCCTTTTCTCCCCCTTTTTCTTCTTCTTCTTCTTCTTCTTCCTCTTCTTCCGATGACGACGAATCACTCGGCGGAAAAAGCATCTGTTGTATTCGCTCTTCTCTCGTCAGCTCGCCTTCTTTTAACTTTGGACCTGCCAACCATTCGTCTTGAGCTTTTTTCACGTCCTCGGCGGTGGCGCATTCGGAATACGTCTCCAAAAGCTCTTCGTTTAAAGTGATGAAGCCGTGTCCCCATTTGAACTTGTTCATCAATTGTTTCGCGGCGTCGCCGTACCCGGCGCAATACAATCCACCGGCTAAGGCTTCCGCGCACGATAATTTACAGGCTTTACCGTAGTTAACCCCATTCGCGGCTACCATCCAAGGTAGCAAACGTGGTGCTGCTCCGTGAATTTTGTTCCAAGGTACATCCTCAAGTCTGTTCCACGAACAGTCCACGACGGCTAACCCGTCAGAGCGAATCAAGTCGTAATCCGCCGGCGATAAGTGTTCCGTCGCGTCTGGCGTTAAAACGACACCAGGGAATCGTTGCGATAATCGCAACTCCTTTAAACATCCTAATCTGTGTAACTTTCTTCCCGTGCATCTTTTTGGATCGCACTGGCCTAAATCCCACATCGCCAATGGCACTGGGAAAGTAGTGTTTGCTTTTCTTTTTTGTTCTTCTTCTTCTTCTTCTTCGTCGTCTTCTGAACCGTTCCCTTTTCTCTCACCGCCCTCGTGTCGTCTTTCGCAGTTTTCGTTCACGCAAGAACAAAAACCACCACCTCCAAATCCTCGACTGTTCCTCGCCCACGGTGGATTCAAAGTCGCGCCGTGGTGGTTCTTGCCTCTGCCTTTACCTCTGCCTTTACCTCCTCCTCCTCTGCCGCCGGCTCCACCTGATGATGATGCGTTGGGATTGTTTTTAGATTTACCCGCGCGTCCCATCTCGTCGCTGTTGTTGTCTTTACTTTACTATCAAATATACTCTGTTATTATACGAGTGAATGTCTACACGTAAACGAGCAGTAGTGATATTTGCACACAAGTGAGTTCTCCGAGCAGAAAATGAACGTTCTCTTTTATTCGCCGTCGTGTGTGTGGATTTCCCCTAATTCGTTTTTTCAGGAATTCTTCATTTTAGAAGTGCAAAAATTTGCCAAACAGAAGACGTGTCTCGTCGTCAAACACATTTAAACGCGGTAACCACGCGCGCAAGAAGAGTCTCTCTTATTTATTTATTGCGCGGGCACGAAAAACGGGGGAATAAGGATGACGAACGTGGCTTCTTCTCGCGCTTCTACCACCAATATCGCGTCGCCTTCGCCTTCGTCGAGAAGAGTGAGAACAACACCTAGTATCCTCTGCGCCTCGTCCAAAACAGACGCGACTTCCACGATACAAGAAGGAAAAGAAGGAGAGATTGAGAGCGTAACAACACGAAAAATCGAAACAAGAAGACGAAGAGGAAACTACGCGCCAACTGAATTGGATGTTCTGAACGATCCGTCCACCTTTGGAGAGTGCATATATTCGCACGCCGATTGGTCGCACGCGTACGCATCCACGAGGAAAGAATCTGAATACACCATCGCGGCTGAAAATATTGTCGGAGAGATACCGAAGGAATTACGCGAAGGTATTTTGTACCGCGTAGGACCAGGGAAGTTTGAGCGAGAAACTCAATATAAACACATGTTAGATGGAGATGGCCTCGCGTTACGTTTTGAGTTCAACAAAGACGGTAGCGTTCAATTTCTCTCCAAGTTTGTGCGAACGAAAGAGTTCAAAGAGGAAGAAGCGCGCGGGACAATTCAATATCGGGGCACGTTTGGAACTATGAGAGAGGGCGGTATTTTGAACAATTTTGGCGATATTCGAACGAAAAACCTCGCTAATACGAACATTTTACACTGGAACGATCGCGTCTTTGCGCTGTACGAAGCGGGACGCCCAGTGGAACTGGATGGAAAAACTCTGAATACGAGTGAAGCTGGGAAGGAAGAATTCGATTTCGACGGGTTGGTCCCGGAAGGCCAAGTTTTAAGCTTTGGTTTACCTCGAGAGGTTGAATCAAGAATTGGTTTAGGCGGGAAAGCATTCACCGCGCACCCACACGTCGATCCAACCAAGGATGTTCTGTGCGCCTGGTGTTGGAGAAGTTTCGTTTACCCGGATAAAGCCGTCGAGATTTCGTTTCACGAGTTCCCCCGAAACTCATTCGTTCCCGAGAAAACAATCGTCGCTAGACTCGAAGGGTGCGAAGCAGCGCCGCATGATTTCGGCGTGACGCCAAAATATTACGTCATGGCGGTCAATAATCTCACAATCGACCCGTTACCGTATATCGCGGGATTAAAAGGAGCTGGAGAATGTTTAGTCTCGCAACCGGATTTGCCTCTCAAGTTTCACCTAATCCCCCGCGACGGTTTCTCCTCGCCGATTGTCATCGAAGGTCCCTCGAAAGCGTTTGAAATCCACACACCATTCGCACACGACGGCATACCCATAGACGATAGATTTGTGATACCTTCCAGCGAAGCTAATGACGAATTTGTGACGTTATATTCCGCAGGCTGGGACGATTTCAAAGAAGGGACGTTTCTCGGCGAATGGGGCGCGAGCCAAGAATGGGACTTTCCAATCGCCTCGAGCTTAACGCCTGATTTCAACAACATAGACTCGACCGTTCTGTGGCGATACGTCGTGAACATAACGAAGAAAACCATCGAACGGACCGCGGCACCGGGTTGCGAAAATCTATGCATCGATCACCCGCACGTTAATCCGTTATACGAGGGAAAGCGGGAGTGTCGTTTCGTGTACGCTTCCTTGAGTAACTTTCGAGGCGTGAGTGGTCCGCCTCTTGGTTACGTCAAGATAGATTTGAAAACAGGCGAGAGAAAAGTGTGGTGGGCAGGTAATCGCACGTTTTGTGAAGAAATAGTAGTAGTTCCGAAAGAGAATGGAAAGAATGAAGACGACGTGTGGTTGCTCGGGATGTTTTCGTCTCACCAAGACGACTTTCCGGACGGTCAGTCTGGATTGTTCGTTTTAGACGGCGCGAAAGTAGAAAACGGTCCTGTAGCGACGATAAAACTGAACGAGAGAATTTCTCACGGTTTACACGGCACATTTACGCGTTCTTTGAAGTAAAAGGTGAGGAAGTAGTAGTTTTAGCATGAAATAGTATAATGTAAATGTAAAGCTCATGTGCACACAATTCGGTGAACTCACCCTCTTCACTTCGCGACGCGCAACTTTTCCCGCCGCGACGTCAACGCGAAGAAACGTAGGCGCAAGAATAAGAACGCCAACCAACCCCTCGTCGATCTTGCATTCGGCGTTTCGAGGGCATATCACAACTCTGTCTCTGAGCAAATAATCCTCGTCTTCAGTAAGCAACAGATGGCTGACGAGGATGAATGCTCGAACGTTCTGCCCGTCTCGCGTTGTCCTTTTGGACACGGAACCGCGACGGTGGACCCGTACCCTGGATACGTTCACGGTAAGCACCCAGCTGTGTGTCCGCGCGGGTGCGTCCCGCTCAAGGCTGACGTATCGAAAGCAGAAGCGCCCAAGGACAAGCTCAAGCGCGAGGCGACTGAATTCATCGAGCTGTATGGCAAGGAAAACAAGGTGAGCGAAGAAGATACGATGCGAAGAGTCGCGGAAGTGTTGGAATCGATCGAATCCACGGGAACGTACACGCACACCATTGATGAGATCAGACATGGCGCTCGAGTGAGCTGGCGGAACGCTCCCAAATGTATCAATCGGAAATTTTACAACACGCTCGACGTCATCGACGCTCGCGAGGCGACGACGAATGAACAAATGTTTGAGGCAATCAAGACGCACTTGAAGAGAGGCATAGGCGCCGATCACATTCCAGTGTTGATGACTGTTTTTCGACCGCAAACGCCCGGCATGGATGATGGCCCAAGAATTTGGAATTCGCAGTTGATTCGTTACGCCGGACATCGCGGCAATGGCGAAGAAGTCATCGGCGACCCAGCAGAGTTGAACTTTACGGATACGGTTAAGAAGTACTTTTCGTGGGTGCCAAAGTCTGGGTCGCCAGGCATGTTTGATTGCTTGCCGCTCGTTTTGCAAATCGATCCGAAACAACCGCCGAGCATCTTTGAATTGCCAGAAGAGTGTCTGCTCGAGGTGCCCATTCATCATCCCAATGTTCCCGAAATTTCATCTCTCGGTTTGAAGTGGTACGGTATTCCAGCAGTGTCAAACATCACTCTCGACCTCGGAGGCTTGCACTACACCGCCGCACCGTTCAACGGTTGGTACATGGTGACGGAGATTGCGACTCGAAATTTCGGCGACGAGAGCCGGTACAACTTGCTTCCAAAGATTGCCGAAGCGATGGGAATAGACTCTTCCACGGAGGAGACTCTGTGGCGAGATCACGCCTTGGCTGCAGTCAACTTTGCCGTGTTGTACTCGTTCAAGCGCGCGCGCGTGAGCATTGTCGATCATCACACGGCGGCGGCTTCGTTCGCTCAATGGCACGCCGAGGAGTTGAAAAAGCGTGGATACTGCCCAGGCAACTGGAAGTGGATCATTCCACCCACGGCGTCGTCGACGAGCTCCATCTATTTGGGTTTGAACAAAATGACTGAGTACACGCTCAAGCCTGCGCTCGTCGGCGGCATGAGCGCAAAAAGTCTCGTCACGCGAGCCATTGCCAATGGCTTTTTTACGCCCTCCGGACCAGGCGGATCGATGATGCGGGCGACATTGGCGGTTGCAAAGTGGTCCAAGCGCGTACGTCGTGTTCACGGAGGCGTGGTTTTGTTTGCGTCTGATGGAGGTCGCACACAGTCTCGTGCGACGTGGATGTGGTCATTCTTACGGCAGCGCTTGCCCATGATTAGGCCGGTGAACATCGCGAACCCGGATGTCGACTTCAAGACAGCCATCGGAGAGTGCGGATTTATCATGCTTCTCGCGTCGACGACTGGTTCTGGACAAATACCCACCGGAAGCCAGCTCTTCTTGGACTGGGTAAACTCTGACGAAGGGAAAGACATTCTCAAAGATAAATATTTCAGCGTTTGCGCCTTTGGTTCTAAAGCGTACCCAAAATTTTGCGCGGGAGGGAAGCAATTCGCAGCCGCGTTGCGCGACGTCGGCGCCTCTGAAATGTTCAACGTCGTCTGTATCGATCAGCTCGATTGCGAAGACGTGAGCGTGCAGAAGTACATGCGATCTGTGTTCGACTGGCTGCTCTCCAAGGAAAAAATGACTCCGAGCGTGAATCAACTACTCAAGGATAGCCTGGCGAGTGGGAAGGCGATTCAGCCCCCGTTTGCAATCAAGCTGCTCGCTCACGACGTGCACGGAAAACGCACAGAATACGAAAGACCTGGTGTCACGGCGACGCTCGTGGAACGCGAACTCTTAGGCTCCGCCGAACGATTGAGTACGGTTTCGGTGACGTTTGAGCTGCAAGACGTCAGAAAAGGCGTCGAGTATTACAAGCCCGGTGACCACGTCGCCGTTTGGCCGCGTACGAGCGAAGCCCAAGGTCGATTTTTCGCCGCGCACTTTGGAATCGAGTACAAGGAATTCATCGAAATCGTGTCGCTCGAGGATTCATTCTTTTCATTGAAGCTCGCCATCGACCCAGCCATTCCGCGTCGAGTCTCCGTCGCCGACCTGTTCACGAAGATTCTCGACATCAACGCCGAACCGCCGGCGGAAATGCTCGCGTCGTTGGCAAACTACGTCGATGAATCTGAGTGCAAGCAAATGCTTGAAAAGCTTGCGCGCGAAGAAGACTTTCGACGAGAGTGGTTGGAGCAGACGGGCGTGTGCGTCCGAACGATCTTTGAGCAATTCCCCACACTGTCGACGATTCACAACCGTGACAAGACGGTTGGTGTGAGAATGCTTCAGGATATACTGCTACAAATCCCCAAGCTGAGAGCTCGCTTTTACTCAGTCTCGAGTGCCCCAGACGTGTGCGGCAACGCGCGCTTTGCGCTCACCGTCGGACGACTGGTGTATCGCAGCGCTGATAACGCACGCATCAATCTCGGATTTTGCAGCGATTTCATAGCGACGCTATCGATTGGTACGAATGTCACGGTCGAGCTGCGACCGGCGCCCATGTTCAGAATGCCAAAGTCGAACGCGCGACCAATAATTATGCTCTGCGCAGGGACGGGTATCGCGCCGTTCAAGGGCTTTGTCGATCAATTGACTGCGCGCTCTGAACCGGGTGCCGAAACGTGGCTCATCTACGGGTGTAGAACCCGATCGAACGAGCTGTACGCGCAAGACATGCGTCGCGCGGAGCAGAGTGGGCATTTGACAAAGTACCTCGTCGCGTACTCTCGCGAAGAAGGGCAACTGAAGACATACGTCGACGCAAAAATGCGACAACACGCCGATGACATTCGGCGACTCGTCTTGAATGAGGATGCGCACGTCTACGTGTGCGGCGACGTCCGAATCGAAACGTCTGTGCAAACGGCGCTCACAGAGATCATGGGCGGACCGGAAGCTTTCCGCGCGTTGGAGCGCTCCAACAAATATCACTTGGACATCTTTGGTGCGTTTGACGTGCAAAAGCAAAATGAAAACAAGCTCGCAAATGCACGCAAGTCGCTATCGATGCGAGAATAGAAATCTAACTGTAAAGCGCGCATGTGTACACAGGTACATAGTGATGATGATGAAGATGATGATGATGTTATTAATAATAGTACAAGCTCTTTGTTCTTCTTCTTCTTCTTCTTTTTATTTTTCTAACGCGGTTGCGGCGCTCCCTCTCGTCGGAGCCTTTGGGATAATCTTAGCCTGCGACAATATCCGCCTCACCGTATCCGATGGCTGCGCTCCTACTGATAACCAATATTTAATCCTATCTATGTTTAAACCAACGTGTTTGTGCGAGTCCTTGGACGGGATCGGGTCGTAATGTCCGACCACTTCCAAATGTTTCCCATCCCTTGGCGCTCTGGAATCGGCCACGAATATCCTATAAAAAGGTCTGTTCTTCTGCCCGAAACGAGCGAGACGTATTCGCACAGGCATTATCACTCTTATTCTTACTCTATTCTTATTCTTACTTTTCTTTTTCTTTTTCTTTCTCTCTCTCTTTCTCGATTGATTGTGTTTGCTTCCCTTTTTGTTCTGCGGAGAAGTGCTTCTGTTTCTGTTTTCAATAAATTTTTTATTTTTCATGCATGCATCATCAATAACTGAAGCTGATGAGAAACAAACTCTCATCATCATCATTCAACGCCATAATAAATAAATAACTCCATCCACTTATATAAGAACAAAGAGAGGATATCAAGAATGCCCGCGTTTTCGAGAGCAGGGGAAGGTGGTATCAGCAGAAAGAACAAGTCCTCGATCGTCAGTCTCCCAATAATCTTGAAGAAGAAAGTAAACTTTGCGAAAATAAAAAAAGAAGGGAAAGAAGAATTAGCGCAATGGACGGAAACCAAAGTGACGACTATGTTATCGTTCGAAGACGAGGTTTTGAACGGCTTAATCGTGAACATGTTCGACGAGTGCAGCGAAACGGGCGAAGCCGTGGACGGGACTAAGTTTTACGAACAGCTGCTCCCATTCTTAGAGAAGGAAAACACGGAGACGTTCATGTCAGAGCTTTGGCAGTTAGTAACAAACTTGGACGAAGAAACAGGGGTCCCGAAACAATTTATCGAAGCGCGCGAGGCGCAAAAGAGAAAAAGAGAAGAGAAGGCGGATCAGTTTAGGAAGAACAGAGAAGATTTGGACCGTAGAAGAGATGCGCGCCGCGGTAGAGATCGAGATCGAAGATCGCAGCACGGATATAATAACGAACGCGGTGGTAGTAGTGGTGGAGGAGGAGGAGGAGGTAAATTTCCGGGGCGTCGGCGTTTCGACTCGAGAGAACCAAAGCGGGAGTTACCATATGATAGATGATGTCAAATGTACTCTAATAGTATTGTAGAAATATTAAGCCATGGTTTTCGTCTTTGGCCACTCTTGATAGATCCAACCTCTGAATTTCTCGCACGCATCCGTGAAACTAGAATCGTTCGAATCGGAAATCACGTCGTCCCCGTGGACAAAGATAGCGCGCATTTCCAAATCGATTTCATCCTTACTCGAGGACGAAGCCGACGCTAACGCTTTCTCGTATTCCGCTTTTTCCTCCTTCAACATGTCCTCAACTTCCACGCCCAACTCTTTCACCCACGCGTCGTGTTTCAAAGGACTTCCGGTGAGGTTGTTCACCAATCCAAGAAAGCCCGGGTTTCCGCTTCCGTGCACCCAATAGTTCTCGATTAACTCCTTCCCGACGCGAGGATTATCGACGATAGTACCATCCCCGGTTTTGAAAAAGTATTCACGAGTTTGGTGCACGGCCATTTCCGCGAAGACATAGCCGTGGTAATAGCAACTCGACTCGTCGGCGAGAATGTGCGGCACGGACATCAACGGACGTCCGGCTAAACCGCCTTGGATTTTCATTTCGACTTCGTCCGCGACTTTCAAAACGTTTTCTGGAGTTAAGTCTTTCTCGTCCATTTCGTACAACGCTTTCTCAAAGTAAGGCACCGCAATCATACCACGCAATTGAAAAACTTTATACGGGTGTCTCTCTTTAATCGAGCGTTCGATTAATTCCCACGGAATCGTCTCACCTTTGCGGTTCTTCGCATAGCGCGCTTGCCAGCTCGCATCTTCGCAGAGAGCATCGAGAAACATCGATTGCGTTTCCGCCAATGCAACGGAGAACGGCGCGCGTTCTTGAGAAAACAAAGGAGATCCTTGGACAATGTTGGAAAAGTGCGCGGCGTGACCACCTTCGTGCATCAACGTCGTCAACGCGGTGTTTCCGGACCCGATTTCATCCGGCGTCGCCAAAGAGGTAAAGTTCGTTTCGGACGGAATAAACGTACCGTCTTGTGTCTTGTACGGCGCAGTCGGCCAGTGGCAAAATCCGTTCGGATATTTACCCTTTCTGTCACACAGATCCAAACGCATCGTCGCGCCTTTATATTTAATGTTCATTTTCGAAAAGGATCGACCCCACACCTCGGGCGCGTATTCGAAAGGGTAGTACGGATCGGTAAGTTTCGTCAACTCACCGCTCAGCGCGAACCCGGTGTTCCACGGTTTGGTCGCGTCCTCCCCCTTTTCCTTTTTCAACATTTCCAAGGCTTTGTCTAGCAAAGGCTTCGTCGCTTGCTCTAAACCATCGAGCATTTCGAAACATTTTTTCTTCGAGAACCCTTCGGCGTTGGTTACTTTCAAGTCGTAAAAGTCTTCAAAGCCGAGCTCGCGAGCGAAGCGGTTGCGTTCTTTGATGATGTCGCAGAAACCGTTATCCAATAAGAACGGACCGTTTTTCCTCAACATTTCCCAACACGATTTCCGAACGCTTTCCTCTGGATCCGAACGCATTTTGGTTCGAATGACCGTCGGCGTCGTGTCGACAACCTTACCGTCTTTGTCCGTGTATTGCGTCTTCAAGTTGTTTCTGGATTTTTGTAAAGTACCTTCTTTCTTCATCATAGATTCTCTCAATGCTTTCGCATCGTCCGATTCGACGATGTAACACTTCAAAGTCTTTTCGATTTGGTTCAAAACAATTTTCTGTTCCTCGGAGACGCTTCCGTCGGTTCGTTTCAACAACTCTCTCACTTTCTCTAACGTTTTCTGGTCACCCAAGAATGTCTCTAACGCGTTGAAAGACGTGTTCAAGTTCTCCACGGAGTTACCCTTTAAATCCATTTTCGTCTCCCAAAAATTATCCTCGTAAGATTTGTGTCTTTGCAAATAGTCTCGGTTGAAGTTTTCGATAAACTCAGCCGTTGGTGTTTGAGAAGACGGAGAAGAAGAAGAAGCCATCGCGACGATGATTTTTTTAGTATGTGTCTTCGTTGTCGTTGATGACGTTGATGGCGTTTTGACGCGTGATGATGACTTTCTTCGCGCAAAGTGAAGAGAAACTCTTCTCGTAGGAGTTTGAAAAGTATTCGCAGAAGCAGCAGCAGAAGATGATTTTAAATATCTTCTTCTGGATGATGTTTTTACAGCCTTAGTAGTAGTAGTAGTAGTAGTCGCCGTAGAAGTTCTGAGCGCAGCAAATCTTTGCATGCCTTTTGGAGGTGCGTGCGTTTTTTGTTTGTTGTTTTTGTGGAGTAGAAAAGCCCACAGAGGGACCAAAAAAGACCAAAAAATTGGTGAGACGAAAAAGCCCGGGAAGAAGGAAAGGAAGGTTTTTGGAACAACAAAAAACCTTTTTGCTGATGCGTAACTGAATTGTCTCCATTACGAGTAGAATAAAAATATGTTTTCTACTACCACAACACGATCGATGATTGCTCGACCATCATCGACTTCTTCTTCATCTTCATCATCATCTTTGCTCAAGAAGCAGTATCGCGCGTCACCGAAGCAGAGGAGCAAGAAAAGCATCAACGTGACGGTACGTTTTATTATTCATCATCGTCATCATCAATTTACCCTTTTTCTCGAGTATGAGTAAAACAAATTCATTTTCGATCAAAACAAATGACTTCTCCTCGCGACGAACGACAACTCTTTCTTCTTTCCCTTTCTTTCTCTCTGTCGTTGTATGCGCGCACGTCCTCGAGCATCCATCATCGCGTCCGCGCGCTAACTTTTGTTCTCATTCATCATCATACACGCTCACATAAAAATAACAAACGTGTAATTATTATAAACAGACGAATGCGCAATCTCGAGTGAACATTGCAGACTCAGTCACGCAGTTGGTCGGATGCACGCCGATGGTATATTTGAATAAAGTAACCGAAGGAACGAAAGCAGAAGTCGCGGCGAAATTGGAAATCATGGAACCGTGCTGTTCGGTGAAGGATAGAATTGGATTAGCGATGATAAACTCCGCCGAAAGAGAAGGGGCGATATCGCCGGGGAAGTCTTTACTCGTGGAACCGACGTCGGGGAACACCGGCATCGGCTTGGCATTTATTGCCGCGGCGAAAGGGTACGATTTGACTTTAACCATGCCCGCGTCGATGTCTTTAGAGAGAAGAATCTTGTTGAAGGCATTTGGGGCGAACTTAGTGTTGACAGACCCGGCGAAAGGGATGAAAGGCGCGGTGATGAAAGCGGAAGAGATTGCGAAAGAGAGCAAAGATTCAGTTATTTTACAACAGTTTGAGAACCCGGCAAATCCGCAGGTGCACTTCGAGACGACTGGTCCGGAGATTTGGGAAGATACGGCTGGTCAGATTGATATCTTAGTCTGCGGCGTCGGAACTGGCGGGACCATTACCGGCACCGGGCGTTATTTGAAATCGAAAAATCCAAACATAAAAATCGTCGCGGTGGAACCGGCGGAATCTCCAGTTCTGTCCGGCGGTTCTCCAGGTCCGCATAAAATTCAAGGCATTGGTGCCGGATTTATCCCGGGAGTTCTCGATGTTGACATCATCGACGAGGTCATTCAAATCGCCTCGGACGATGCCATTGAGTGCGCAAAAGATTTAGCTTTGAAAGAGGGATTGATGGTTGGTATTTCCTCCGGCGCCGCCGCGTTAGCGGCGATTCAGCTCGCCGGGAGAGAAGAAAACGCTGGAAAATTAATTGCTACCGTGTTTCCATCCTTTGGTGAGAGGTATTTATCTTCCGCGTTGTTTGAAACCATCAGAAATGAAGCGCAAGCGATGACTTTTTAATAACATAAACATTTGAACAACTCACAACACACAAACAATTACATAGTAGCAGCAGAAATCGTACAAAATACAAAAACATAGTAATCTAATCTCTTTTCTATTTAACTAAAGCCGGCTAATAAGAGCAATATAAATGCGGAAGATAACGCTGCAAACGTTGCATTTGCCGTCGAGAATCCATCGTCGACGAATATTTGTTTCTTTTCCGCCTCTCTTCGTACGTTTTCCGTCGGAATCTCTTCGGGCTTCCAGTTTGTCCTCTCTTTCGGATCCTTCGCTCTTTCCAACACTAACGTCATCGGTCCGTCTGCTACCGTACCGCTCGCCAACGCCTTGAAAATCGATCTGCTCGTTTGATTATCCACTCCGTAGGTGACTACCATCCGTTTGGTTCCAGATAGATCTCCGAGTAAAGCCGCTCGCGGCCCGTATTTAATGGATACCGCGGTGAAGCCTCTCAACACGTCGCCGATGGCTGGCGATTGCGACATCGACGTCGCCGGTTGTAAACGTTGGACGGCGTCGCGTTGGTACGCTTTGGACGTGGGATTAAAATCGACCACTCGTAAGAATCCAAACGTGTCCACCTCAAATACAATCCCTAATGGTCTCAACGCTTCGTACGCTATGATGGAGCTCTCCGTCGCTAAGACTTTCTTGAACAAAAATTTCCTCTGGCTTTTTTTCTCAGCCGTCGGTCCCACCTCGATGGTGACTCGTTCACCACTCTGACCTTCCTGAACAGTTTGTAACAGATACCCTTGCGGTTCATACACCAACTTTTTAAACTTGTCTTTTTCTAATATAGCCTCTAACGCTTCAATCGCTTCCTGTTCTTCGTCTCTTGTGGGCATCCCATCGTCGATTGTTTTCTGTCCATTATCTTGTTGGAAAATTTTAACTGATGTGATGCTCTTTCTTTGAGAAGGATGATGATGGCTTCTTCTTCCAGTCAGGTGCGATTTTGCGGCACGCGAAGAAGGAGAAGATGAAGAAGATGTAGATGATGCTACCGTGCTGCTGCACGAGTGATGATGATGAGCACACGACGACCGCATAATACTTTATTATTATTATTATTATTATTTTGATGTGTTCTTGTGACGACGTTCTTTTTCACCACAGAACCAACTTTTACGAAAGAAGAAGATTCGAAGAAAACATCATTCTTCAGCACACCTCTTTCTGTGTTTTGCGGATTACACGAGAAGAAGAAGATCCTCTCAACAACAACAGAAGAACAAGAACAAGAACAACAAGAAGAGAAGGGAAAAGAAAAAGAAACATCATCATCATCATGAGAACGGCAGCGACGATGGCAAGGCGCAAAAAACGCTCTTCTTTCTCCTTCCTTCTCCTCTCGTCGTCGATGGTATTATGCGTGCTGCTCTTCTCTTCTTTGTGTGGCGCAGGGGAAGCGGCGAGAACGCTGAAACAATTCGCCGGCATGGAACAAGCGATGGCGGAACAACAAGGAGGAGCTCTTTCCGCGCAACAGAAGAAGAACAACGTGTTGGGTAAAGGGACGATCGTTCCATCCGCGGATGATTTAGAAAACCCAGTGAGGAACGAAAATCCAGCCTTGTTAAAACACATCCAAAACGGTGCGAAGGATGAGAGCGAACAGACGAAACGATTGAGAAAGCTGCACAAAGTTTTGAACGTGCACGGACACTTGAAAACGGTGGCGGATAGAAATCCCGATTCGGGCTACTTTGTCGTTGCGTTTGCGTTTATCATTTTGTGGATAGGTGTGTACGTGAGACAAACGGTGGACCACGTGAACCAGGTGCGCGCTCAAGAACGCTTGGAAGCGAGAGCGTTGAATAACAAGTTAGAGAGGAAACAGTTCGCGACAGGTAACACCGGGGATCGTGTTGCGGACGATATAGCCCTCCGATTCGAATTAGAGGAAGCAAAGAACGAAGCAGAAAAGCTCAGAAGACAGTTGAATGAAAGAGATGGATCGAATAGCAAAGACGCAAACGTCTCCTCTTCAACTTTGAGCGAAAGAGCTGCGGCGACGTTAGATTTTATCAAACGAAAAGATTGAAATACACATTGAATAAATACTTGGCGACGATGAAATTAATAAAAAATGTTCATAATTAAGCTAATATACGTTTATGCTTCCTCCATTCGCACTCGAGGAGTTCAACTCGTTCAGTTTTGCAATCGGAGCGGGCGCTTCTAAATCTTTCTCCTTGACTTCTTGTTCCAACTGGTTGCGAATCATGCTGCGAAATATTTCACCGATGCGTTCAACTGCACCAGCCGCAAGCACGCGACGAGTCCAGCTCGAGCGTTGCTTCAAATCCTCTTCGTAAAATAACAGCGCTTCACTCCCCATGGAATCCCACAAACCTCTGAGAACACCTACGTACGCTCTTCTGTGCGACAAAGCGCGGGCGAGCATCGAAGAGATGTCATCCACGTATTTTAAAACGGGGTCTAATACCGCGTCAATGTGCGCATCCGGTCTCGCATCTCTCAACGCCAAACGTAATGACGGCCCGCTCGCGGCAACACCAGCAACTGCTCTTCGCATGTATCCCGCGTACTGTGCTCTCAGCTCGCCGAGAACTTCAACCATTCTTCTGCCAAACTCCTCGTCGCAACCGTGTCCAGCTTCAACCCACTTTGAGAGGCGTTGACACAACTCTGGACGAAACATTTCCATGGCTTTTACGGCACTCAAGGCCGCCGCGAGCTCGGAGGGCAAACCTTGCGGTTGACGCTCAAACGTAGCGAATCGTTTCAAATCTTGCGTAGTTTTCGTCACCGTACGTTTTGCAACCTTTGCTGCCGACGTCGTGGCTTTTCCAAACGTCGTCAAAGCGCGCTTTGCATCTTTCGCCATGCTCATGAAATTATCCATCTTTGTGTTGTTATTGTGACTGAATTTGCTGACGCCGCCTCGCGCGCTCGATTTAAAGTTTGTGGAGTTTCTCTTGTGGCCATTCATTTGAGCAGTCGTTTCAGAAACCGCATCTCTAAAGTCACGACCGAGTTGTAAGTGCTCGACCGTTTCGTAAATGCGAAGCAACACCAGCCGCTCCGCGCCGACGAGTATCCCCTCCAAAGGCAAACCGATATCTGGCCAACGCGTCACAATTTTCTCAAAACCTTCCAAAGCGAGATGCATTTCGGCGTAAATATCGTCCATAGCAGCTTCTGAAATGCCTTTATTGTTCAACGCGTTCGAGCATCCGGCTTCTAAGCGTAATCGAGCGGATTCGATCCATCGATCGATGTGCGATTGAAACAAACCTCTGGTATCAAATCTTGCTGGAACGCTCGGTGATTCGCCTTCTTCTCGCAACGAAGCGCTTTCGACTTCACAACAGTAATCAATGCACCCGAGCACTTCATTCGTCGGCGGAGCGTTCGGCGGCGTTTTCTTCAAAGCGTACGACACCGTGGATGTCAATTCGGCACAATAAATATCAGAAGAAACTAACGGTAAGGAAAATCCAATCGGCATCAAGCACGAGTCTTGGACGACGTGATCAACTTCCAACTCTTTCAAAATGTTTTGGCACAACGTACCGATGAGCTGGTATAAAGTCGAGTTCGTCTCAGGATCTTGCATGGCGAGCATTTGCGCGTCTCCTAAAATTACTGCTTTATTCCTCTTGTAACACGTTCGCGCTGCGCTCGATAAGTTGCTCGCCAAAATTTCAAATACTTGGTCGTTCGTCTCGTTTCGCTTCAACATTCTAAACAACTCCAATGAAACATCCAGAGCAGGTGCTGGAATTTCGTGCGGAGTTGAGTTTGCATCCACGATCCCTCGAAACTCAGATTCGTCCAACGATTTGTAATTTTGAAAGCAGACGCACACGAGCGACAACACGCCTCCTCTCACGTGCCCATTCAGAGTTTGTAATTCCATTCCAGACAAGGTACCTTCAGCTTCTTTACGCAGAGGTAACTTCAAGTGCTGGCATATTAAAGACAAGCAATCCGCCGTTGGAGTCGCAACCGCTAACAAGTGCTGAACGTATCGTAAACTCGCGTAGGACTCGGAAACGTTATTGTTGCAACGTAACTCCTCCAGTAGCCATGCCCAGTGTCCGTGCAACTGCAAACGTCTCCTCGTAAAGTGTAAGGATCTCAAAGCAGCTGCTAAAGCGATGTCGTATGCACCCGACGTGGATAATTGGACGCCATTTTTACTCGAATTCTTGCCAAAAAAACCTGGATCAGAACCCGGCGGCGCCGATGACGCGCCGATGCCAACCGCAACCTCAAAGTTCACGCTCAATTTTATGCTCCCTTTATTGTACGTGATATTTTTCATCGCGCCATCGTTTTCTTTATCTTTGACCGTCGCGTTTACGTACAACGGTAAATCAACTTCGCCGTTCGCTCTGCACCACTCGCACACGTCCTCAAGCGAAGCTTGCGCTCTAGCCGTTTTACCAGATCGAACGTACACTTCAACGACGAGCATTTCATCGCCAGGCCCGAGCGGCAAACGCTTGATTTTGGACACCATGGAAGAAGAAGGTCCGCTCTTATCGATCGTTTTCGACATCGACATTGATTCGTTGAAACTTCTCAACTTTTTATTCCCGTCTTCGTTCGAAGGCTTTTGCGTCACGGGGGTGCCTCCGTTCGCGTGCAAATTCTCAAACATGAAATCCGCGACAGAATCCGCGCTTCCCGGACCGCCGGTTGTTTGTATCTTTACTTTACGGCCGCGGAGATCGTTCGTATTCATGGACATCCGCGGATCCCAACCTTTGGAATATTTTTTTAAACCGCGCTCGGTGATATCTACACCCAAAACGTCAATATTCAAAGCTGCCCATTTTGCACCACCAGCACCGCCAAGCATACTCACATCGTTACCAGCTTTTGATGCTACATTCGCACCTCCACTTCTTCCGTTGTGTTCGCCTAAATCGTTAATATTATCATTCGACGTCGACGCTTGTTGATGCGAAGGAAAATACTCGTTCTGTGGTCTCGTCCCAACCAACACGGTTTCTAAACCGAATCCAACGCGAAGCTCGCGACATCTGTCCGTAAGAAATCGAACAGCCATGTCTACTTTAGACTGCGCAGCTTGGGTGCCGAGCGATCCTTCCAAACACGACTGTAAGCATGCCTCGTACGCGAATAAACGAGCTCTTTCTTCGCCTCGCCATGGTCCCAAATAACTCTCGTTTGAGATATTCTCTCGATTTATCGTCTGGTGGTGCTGTGGCTTTTTGACGATGACTTTCGTCGATTGACGGTTTTGTTGCTGGTGTTGTTTATTGTGATGATGCGTACCATCTTTGTTTTTAACGTGCGCATATGGTGAAACTGGTCGAGGCACAGCGATGGAAGTTTGTTTCGTCGGCGTCGTCTTCGTTTTCGGCGACCACGTGTTCCGTATCTTTGCCGGCGATATATTTTCAACCTGGTGCATCGAGTGTAAACTTTGCTGCGCAGATGCAATACCAGCGGAACGAACCGATGGTGAATGCGTTCTTTTCGTCGTATCGGATGTGGACGCATTTCTTTGTCGATGGTGCTCATATTCGGTCTCCGGCACCGCCCAAGGGTCGGCCGCGTCGATAGTTTTCCCACTAAATGCGTCGTCATCATCTCTGCTCTCTCTCGGATGCACTTGCGAAGAGCCTTGCGGGCTTTCCACCGCGTCTTCAAATTTATCGTTCAGATTCGTATTCGTCGTCCTTGTTTTTCTCGCGCCTCCTCGTTCCTCCTCCTCGCCCGCTGAGGTGGAACTATTGACTCTCGCAGTCTTCGAAGAAGTGTTCGCTTTCACGTTCAAATCGTTCTCGGAGTTCCTCAACACGTTATTATTATTGTTATTATTGTTGTTCGTAGTGCTCATTTGTTGCGTTTGTCGTTTCAGTTGCGAGCGCGTCGTGCGTTTGTTCCCGTGCGCCGAGAGCGGCACGTTTTCTCTTTTCGCCACTTCGATGGAAGCGGCGATATCAAACGCCGACGAGCGTTTCACACCGTTGGACGCTTTCGCAGCCGCCTGAAGATGATCCGATGAATGTTAAAAGTGATAAATAACGAGACAAAGATAGAGAAGAAGGAGAAGAAGACGTCGATGTTAGATTCTATCCGATGATGGTGCGATGATGAGATGAGTGTATTCCCGAGCGCGCGCGCGCGCAAAATTCCAAATTGGAAAAAACAAAAATTCGAGAGCGAAGAAGGAAAAGAGTTTTTGGTCGTCGCAGGAGAAAACGTACCCCTCTCGTCCATCTCTGCGGATAATCGGCTTCGTTATCGAACACCCACGGGTCCGACATCTCTTTTACTCTATCTCACTTCCACGTATCACTCGCTCGTTTTGAGGTGATGTGTTTAAGAGAGTTTTTTTGTGACGGTGGACGTGAGTAAAAATGTGCCTTTCTATTCGCCAGACAGTTTTTTTTCTTTCGTTCCCCCTCTTTCGTTTTTTTTGGATGGACATGTGCGCACAATTAAAAGTATTTCCAAATACACGATTGCTGATGTGTGCGCTTATTAGTGCTATTAGTATCTAAAGTAATTCTCATAATTCTCTCGGTCTATTATAATCAGTTCTTCTTCTTGCTGTCGTTCTTTTCCGCGACGTCGGCAAAGACGACGACGTCGTTCTTTTCCTCCTCGTTATCGTCGTAGTTCATTTTTCGAGAGAGCGCTTTAGAACGTTTTTCGAGTTGTTCTTGCACTAACTCGTAGGTGAGAAACGAAAATCCAGCTTGTGGCATGAGTTTCAGAGACGATGGCAAATAGCCGCGGAACATATCTCTCCAGCCACACGTTCGAACGGTGTTCACAATGAGTTGGTCCACTCTGGGTAACTTCCCGTTTGGAAGTAACGGAACTTGTCCCGCTTGTAAGCGAACGGTGCAATAATACAAAGGATAAGATACCGTGGAGGCTAACCAACCAGCCATTAAGCCGCACATCAACGTCGGTCCGGATCCAATGCTCTCGTCTTCGTCTATTTTTTGTATTTTCTTGTATTGCGATTTGAACGTATCGTACGCGCCGAATGAGATTCCGGCGTACGGAATGACGCCAATCATAGCCGCCGACCAACCGGCGTAGCAGCCACGCAATCCCGTCTCTTTGACGACGTTGACCATTTGCATCAGCGAGTTCCTCGCATCGCGCGTTCGATTCAAGGAAATTCGCGTGGAAATCACGTCGAGAGGGTACATGATTGTATCCGAAGTCATCCCGGCTAAAGCGCCGGCGGCAAATCTTTCCCAATTTTCTGGATCTCGATCACCCCCTTTCGTCAAGAGTTTCTTATAAAAATCGTACGCGAAAAAATCAATAGCTTTCCCGGGAACTGAAGCTATGGAGCTTGCCATGTTTCCTTTAAAGAAACCGCGAAATCCTTCCTTGGCCCAAATAGACGTGAAGCCCGAACCTAAAGTTTGGAACGCGTGCGCGGTTGCTCCGTTCGTTATCGTCGTCTGCGCGCCAGCCGCGACAGATGTGGCACATACCGTCCCAGCGGCAGCAGCATTCGCTGCCGCAATGGTCGCTTCAGATGTAGCCGCGATGCGAATTGCGATGACATTCAACGGAGAACTTACCGTTCTAGAGACTATCCCGGATATACCTCCGGCGATCAAGTGACCCCAAGGCGCGCCTTCTTTTCGTTTATCTGGAATCGGTAACCGTCTCGGGCCGATATCTAAACCAACTTTCATGTAGTACGGCGTTACCGTCTCTAGCTGACCAGATGGAATAAGAACGAGCAAATCACGAAAATCGTTCGCATTCAAAACGGTATCATCGCTAATGTATCGACACATGTTTTCAATACCTTTCCTGGCGATGCGTTTCCTCGTGTTGTTTCTACCGCTTCGTAAAGTTAACGTCCGCAAACTTTGCTTCATTTTCTTTCCTGTAATTTTACCTTCATCGTCCGTGTCTAAACTATCAAACGCTTCTTCTAAGGCTATTTCTTTCGATCTAACGAACGCGGCAAACTCTTCAAAGTTCACTTTCCCGGTCTCGTCGTCGTCCTGTCTCGAGGACGCTTCCGAGATAAACTCGTGCACGAAGGCTCTCGGCATTCTCAAACTTTGCGCAAACTTTTCTAAATCGTCCTGACCAATAGATCCGGCTTCCGTCGAATCAATTCTGTTGAACAATTCTCTCAATCTTGATTCGCGTTCTTGCCACGGTTTTCGTACGCCTCTGCGCAAGCAACTCACGCGTAAACGCTCCTTGATTTTATCCCACTCTTTCTCCGCTAAAGGACCCATATCCATGCTCGAGACGAGAAATTTACTCTCCACGAAACCGTCCGCCCCGGCTTTCATCACTACTTCTCTCACCGATACTCCTAAACTATTCAAAGCGTTGCCTATGTCTAACATTAACCCTTGTCGGTCCCAGGTGATTATTGTGATCACGTTCAACCCACTTTCTTCGTCTAAGGCGATGGTGACCAACGTCTCGCCAATCGAAGCCGGCACCTCGTCGTCCTTGGACGAAGTCGACGGCGCTTCGTCTTCGTCTGCGTCGATGGTGGTGGTGGTGGTGGTGGTGGTACTTGCCGTGTTAGTATCGATGTTGCTGTTTTGCGAAACGCTGGCCAAGACCGGATGACGACGTTTTCGTCGTCCTCTTAATTCTTCTTCTTTTCTTCGTGTTCTTGGAACCACCACCCCGTCGTCGTCGTCCACAGCTGCGGCTGTTCTGTTCTTTTTGTTGTTGTTGTTGTGTTCGCGAATCTTCTCTCTCATCTTCTCTGTTTCTCTCGTTACCATCGTTCGTCCTCGTTGCGCGAAGGCGCGCACGTTCCATCTTGGATGATGATGATACGTTGTTGTTGTCGTCGTTGATGATGTTGATGGTTGACTGTCTTTTCCTCTTCCTCCCGCCGCAAAAGCAGCCATTTTTCTTTTCTATAAGGTTGGACGACGCCGACGCGAACCTACTCTTTTCGCAACAACAACACTCTAAATAGAACACCGGTCGGTCGGTCGCGTTCTCTTTTAGGAAAGTACAACAACTGCGTGTAAACACGTGCGTATCCTCTAGAAGAAGAAGAAGACGAAAGCCGCTTTTCTTTTCTCTATATCCTTTTTTTTTAATTGCTGTTGTGTTGTGTTGTTGTTGTTGTTGTGTGTGGAGGAAAATAAAATTCTTCTTACTCGTAAAACTGTTGATTGATTGATTGAAAATTGGTTGGTCTTTTTTTTTCAAACAACCTTCCTTCAAAGCTATTTACCGGTGTAAATTACTACTACTAATAGTAATATCAAAGTAATCATTAAAAATCACTCAAAATGCTGACAACAGGTGTCGACCCTTCTGCAAGTTTAATGGGGTTCGACGCCATGTCCGTCATTGGCAGAGTGTGCGTATTCAGCGGCTACTCGTTTCTCGGTTTCGCCATGAAAAGATTGGATTTGTTTTCCAAAAAAGACGGTTTAGTCATGTTGAAGTTTGTCGTGAACGTGACGTTACCGGCGCTTCTGTTGCACACGCTCTCGACGAGCGCGAGCATGTATGCTCCTCACGTGAATAATGGTAATGGTCAACAATATTTTGTGAGCAAATTTCTGCCAATCGTTTTGTGCTCTGCGTTCGTTTCGTTGACGGCGATGGGTTCGGCGTTGTATTTGTATTTTAAACGACCGTCCAACGAGAGAGGTTTGTTCGTCGGGAGCATGGCTGGCGTGAATCTAGGAACGTACTCGTATCCGTTCATAGAAGCAATTTGGGGGAGCGAAGGCTTACGGTTAGCCACTTTATACGATTTACCGAACTCTGTGTTCGTGTTCATCATCTCCGCGGTTGTGTTTTCCTACGAACGCTCCAAGACGAGAAAAAGTGAAAACGTTGAGCTTCGTCACGACGACGGCGGGATGTATTCCGGCGAGTTTATCACAGAAAGAATCAAGAAAGAAACGTACGCGAAGAGAAGTTCCGCGAACGTGTCCGAGGAAGAAGACGCGAGAATGACCAAAGATAACGGACTTTCTTCGATTGCAAAGAGGAAGGAACAACTGGAAAAGGAAAACGAACAAACCGGACCAAAGACAACGTTCACGACGCAGCTCGTCAAGAGTGGGTTGGGGTGCTACACGTATCCGTCCGGTGCCATCTACGAAGGCGAGTGGCAACAAAACGTTAAAAATGGATTAGGGGTGTATAAATACGCCAAAGGAGGATCGTACGTAGGGAATTTTAAATCCGGTGAATTTTCCGGTTTCGGCGTTCGTAAACTTCGAAGCGGCGTCGTCAAAGCTGGCATTTGGAAAGCGAACGAGTTGGAAAAAATAGTACCCATGGAGGAGTTGACGGCAACGGTGAGAGATGCGACGTTGCGCGCCGAAGCTGCTAGAATGAAAGTTGAATCGTTAAAGGAAGAGACTTTAAAGAAGAAGGCTTTGAACATGTTGAAATTCCCGCCTTTTATCGCGTTGGCGGTTGTTTTTGTCTCCAAAATCATCGGGCACAGTTTACCGACTGTGGTGCACAAATTGGCGGAGCCGTTAGCGAATGCGAATAATCCGTTGGTTTTGATCACCGTCGGCGTATTGTTCGAGGCTGGATTAAGGAGACAACAAACGAGAGACTGCATTGGATTTTTAGCCGCGAAATACGCGACTGGTTTAGCGTGCGCCGCGGTTGTGTCTGTTTTCATACCGAGCGGGTTCCCCATCGCTCGAGGTACGTTAGCGGCGCTGTGCGTCATGCCGGTTCCATCTGTTGTCGTCCAACAAGCGGTAAAGAACAATCTGGACGCCGATCTCGCCGCAAGTTTAGTCTCTGGTTCCCAAATCGCCTCGGTCGTGATGTTGCTCTTCTTCGCGGCGACGATGAACTTGGCGAGCAGACCGTTTTTGTTTCCTTTTTGTTTGTTGATCTTAGCCGGCGTCGTCGCTTCTGCGGGATATTTCTTGGACGAGTATCTCTCGCCAAGTCCACACACGACGTTTAAAGGTGCGGTCGCAGATAAGATCGACGCCATGTTGGATGTTATATTCAAGAACAATGCTAAAGAGGAGGATGTATTATCAATCGATAGAGGAAATAGCGATAGTAAAAACAGTAATAGTGGTAGCGATAGTATCGACGAAAATGAAGCCGCCGCAAAGAACGACGAGGATTCCAGCAGCAGAGGACCGAATGCGCCAAACGCGAGAAGTTTGAGTAACGAACGCTATTTAAACAACGTCTGGCCGAAGCGTTATGAATTTCAGGCGAAACTCTCTCTCGACTCGCGGCTACGAGGAGGAGGAGGAGGACGACGACGACGACCAAAGAAGATCAACTCTTATTCCGCGTCGTCGCCGCCTCCGCCGACGAGGACGACGACACTCAAAGTCATCGGACTCGCCGCTAGAACGAAGAAGACGGATATGAAGACGAGGATGATTAGGACGACAAGGACAGCAGAGTGCACGAGGAGAACGTTTTTACCGCTTCGAACAACGCCTTTATTTTTGTAGTTAGTTGTAACATCATACAATAATGACTGACACCCTTTGCCAGATTTTCAACATCTTCTTCGAAAGAAGAAGACGTTTTTTTCGTCGTCTGCTTTTGACGATGCAACAACGAATGTTTGCCACGTCGCAAAAAGGACTCTTCTTCTCCTGAAAAATTTCTTTTTGAGGTTTCTTTCACCCCAGCAAAAAAAGCAGGGTATTTTCGCCTTTCTCTCAAGGAAAACTCCACTTTACTTGTCTCTCCGACGTTCTGCGTCACAAAGAAGACCGATAAGTCTATTCTGATATACATACATCGCACATAAATATGATGTCACATTCCTTTACGATGCGCACGGTGCGTTTATAATTCTCTTTTCACGTTCGCGCGTCTGACTTTCCCCGTCTCGTACGAAAAATTCGAAGGTTGCTTCGATTTTTCCACGCCGGCGCCGTCGGATGCCTTTGACAAAAATCGCGGGGTGATAACGAAACGAACAAAGTTTGTACTTTGCGAACATTTTTGAAGCACAAACTGTTCAATTTCGTGTTCTGTGCGCGTTGATAGATACAAGCGAGCAATGTATGACCGCATCGGTGGTCTCGCTCGCAGTGAACACGGGTGCCTGATTACGCGCTTTTTGCTTCCTCTCGCCCAATTTGGATAATGCGCTTTTTTATCATCTTCTCCTCGAAAGACTAACAAAAACACACCCTCTCCTTATATCAAATCGTCATCCAAAACAACATCATCAGGCGCTCGTTGCTAAACCGCTCTCTTCGTCGGCCTCGTCGTCTACCTCGAGAAGAGCGAGTCAAAGACCGAACTTGATGGTTCGCGCCGAAGCTAGGAATTTAACCTTTGATATGGCGGCGAGACAGAAAATGCAAGCTGGTATTGACAAGTTGGCCGACGCGGTGGCTATCACCTTAGGCCCTAGAGGCAGAAACGTCGTGTTAGAAGAAAAGTTCGGCGTTCCGCAAGTTATCAACGATGGTGTTTCTATCGCGAGATTTATCGAGCTTCCAGATCCGGTTGAAGATGCCGGTGCGCAGTTGATTAAAGAAGTTGCCGGTCGTACCAACGATTCCGCCGGCGACGGCACGACGACTGCTTCCATCTTAGCGAGAGAAATGATCATGTTTGGTTTGCAATCCGTCGCTTCGGGTGCTAACCCGGTCAACATTAAGAAAGGGATCGATAAAACGTCTGACTTTTTGACGAAGAAATTGAACGAATTAGCCGTCGACGTCAAGGGTAAGGAAGACATCAAGGCGGTTGCCTCTATTTCCGCGGGGAACAATGACGAAATCGGCGACATGATTGCCGACGCGATAGAAAAAGTAGGTGCGGATGGTGTCTTGTCCATTGAAAATGGTAACGGTTTAGAAACTATCGTCGAGATTGAGGAAGGTATGGAAATTGACCGCGGCTACGGGTCGCCGCAGTTTGTCACGAATAACGAAAAGTTATTGGTTGAAATGGAAAATGCAAGAATTATCATCACCGACGAAAAGATTGAGCAAGTGAAGGATTTGGTACCGCTTTTGGAGCAAATCACCGAAGCTGGCTCGCCGCCGGTTTTACTCATCGCAGAGGATGTCGTCGGTGAAGCGTTGGCGACGTTGGTCGTCAACAAACTCAGAGGCGTTTTGAACATCACCACCATGAAGGCTCCGGGATTTGGCGAGCGACGCAAGGCTTTACTCCAAGATATCGCCATCGTTACCGGTTCGCAATACTTGGCGAAGGATTTGGGTTTATCCGTCGCGACGGCGACGATTGATTCGTTGGGTTTTGCCCGTAAAGTTACGCAAGCTGCGACTACGACGACTTTTATTGCCGATTCTGCTTCTCGAGATGACATCGACTTGCGCGTCGCGCAATTGAAACAAGAACTCTCTGAAACCGATTCCGTTTACGACACGCAAAAGCTCTCGGAGCGTATCGCAAAATTGGCTGGGGGTGTTGCCGTCATCAAGGTCGGTGCGGCGACTGAGGCTGAATTAGAAGATAAAAAGTTGCGCATTGAGGATGCGAAGAACGCTACGTTTGCGGCTGTCGAAGAAGGCATCGTTCCGGGAGGCGGCGCCGCTTTGGTGCACTTGTCTGTGATGATTGAGGAATTCAAGGAAACTCTCACGGACCCGGAGGAGAAATTAGGCTGTGAAATCGTTCAAAAGGCATTAGTCGCGCCATGCAGATGGATCGGTAACAACGCTGGCGTTGAAGGTGATGTCATCGTGTCCAGAGTGGCGCAAGAACCGTGGGAGATTGGATACAACGCCATGTCTGGCGAATACGCCAACTTGATTGAAACCGGCGTCATCGACCCGAAGAAAGTTACGAGATCTGGCATCCAAAACTCTTGCTCTATTGCCGGTATGGTTTTGACCACGCAAGCCGTCATCACAGAAATCCCGAAGAAGCAATTAAAGGGAAGAGTGACTGATAGCAATGCGGACACCGCGAATGCGCCGGGCACATTTTCCATTTGAGCCTCTTCTCTCTCTCGTTTTAATTGAAAATCATAATAGCTTCACTACAAAACCCATTACTGTACCAGTGTTTTCTTCTACATGTTGCTACATTACAACTCGTCGTTTTTACCGTGGCCGTCGCTATTTTCTCGCTCGCTATTTTTGCTATTAATGTCCTCTTCGTCGTAATTACCAGCGTCGAGGAGTATTTCTTGAAACGTTCTTTCGTCTTCCTTTTCATTTTTGTACGCGTAACACCGAATTGGCTCGATGTTCTTCTCCTTCGTAACAAACGCTTCGTGCGAACACAGCAAAGGCGTCGCGAATTGTAAGTTATAAGAACACGTAGTCGGCTCTTTGACGCTCAAAACTGTGTTCTGTCCGTCCTCTGCGCACACAAAGTGTACCTCCGTTTTCCTCGTTTCTAACGAACCGATGTCGCACTCCGTACCGTCTGTAAAATGATGCACGTGAAACGCCGTCGCTGGAATACCAACCGATGCCTCTCGTTTCTTAATTTCCGTTTCATTTTCATCGTCGCGCGTTTTATTAGTCAAAGCTTCGTTAAATTTACCTAAAGAGTAGTCCACGGAAACTTTCGCGTTACTTTCTACGTGGTACTGTCGAACGTGTTTCTTGAAACAAAACTCGTACGTCCACCATCCTTCAAATCTATAGAAGCACGCGTTCGTGAGCGGCTGCAGTAGCGACGCAATCGATGGAGCGTTTGGTTCTTCTTCTTCTTCTTCTTCTTCTTCTTCCTCTTCCGCATCTCCTTCTTCTCGTTTGTTGTCTCCCCCTCCGTTCTCTTTCTCTCCTTCTTCTCCTTTCTTCTTCTTCTTCTTTAAAGACGAAGACGACGAAGAAGGTAAAACGCACGCGAACGTTTGCCCCTCGTGATCGGTGATAAATTCCAACTCTTTCCCTTTCGTTTTCTTTTTTAATCGTTCGCTCGTTATCAGCGATTCGTCTTCGTGCGCGTTGTTCAAAGCGACGATAAACGCGTCTTCCACGTCCAATTTCGTGGACGTTTCCTCCAATTTCCTCCGAAGAGAATCTTTCAAAGCTTGGTTTCTCTTTCTCAAGTCGTGTAAGCGCGTGTTCACGGCGTCGTCGAAGGACGATGATGCCTCGACGACGACGACTGCTGGGAGTACTATCAAAGCCACTGGAAGGAGGAAAAAAAGGAAGAGGAAGAGGGGTCTGGACATTATTAAAAATTAAGTAGTCGCTTGCAATGGCCGTTTTTCTGACGAAGTTTTTCTGTTTTTTCTGCATAAAAATATCCCATATGGTAAGTGTATTAATGAGTCAAAAACATCTAATGAGTGAGTGTATTTTCGTTTGATGCCATCGTTGCTCTCTCGTCATCGTCGTCATTGGCGCCGTTCGTGACTACTCGGTTTCTTTCAAGTACGCTCTTAACTTTGCGCACTGTTCGAGAACTGACCTGCGACTGGTCCCGCCTTCCGTGTCTCTGCTCTCCGCGGACTTTTCGTACGACCAAATTTCCGCGACGTCATCTTCAAACTTGTCACAGATGGATTTCAAATCGTCCACGGTGAGTTGGTCTAACGGGACTTTTTTATCGACGGCTAATTTCACCGCCGCGCCAGAAATGTGGTGCGTTTCGCGAAACGGCATGCCTTTTCTCACTAAATATTCAGCTAAATCCGTGGCCAACATTTCCGCGACGAGAGACGATTTCATCTTCTCCGGGTTCAACTTCATCGTCGCTAAACATCCGGCGGCTATTTGTAAGCAATCAGACATCGTGTCCACGGTTTCAAACATCCCCAACCAACCTTCCTGGAAATCTTTGTTATATGTAGTCGGCGTGCCTTTTAAGATGCACAGTAAACCCGTCAGCGTTCCGATTTGTCTCCCGGCTTTCCCTCTCAACAATTCCAACGCGTCTGGGTTTTTCTTTTGCGGCATGAGGGAACTTCCGGTTGAGTACGCGTCAGACATCTGCATCATGCCAAACTGTTGGGAAGAGTACACGATCAAATCTTCCGACCATCTCGAGATGTGCATGAGTGTCATGCTCGCCCAAAACATAGTTTCAATGACGAAATCGCGATCGGAAACTGCGTCCATGGAGTTTGGACAGACGCGTTCAAAGTTCAAATCTTTCGCCAACAGCTGTCGATCGACACCAAATGGATTCCCAGCTAATGCACCACTTCCCAGCGGCATCGTATTAACTCTCGGCATCAAATCTTTCAAACGCATGTCGTCTCTTTGCCACGCTGCGGCGTGCGACAATAACCAGTGCGAAAATCGAACCGTCTGCGCCGACTGCAAGTGCGTAAATCCCGGCATCACGTGATCCACTTCTTTTTCCGCTCTGTCGATCGCAACTTCAATTAAAGTTCTTAAATACTTTCTCAACACCGTCAACTCTTTTCTCAGCCACATTCTCGTGTCCGTGGCAACTTGGTCGTTCCTCGACCTACCCGTGTGTAACTTCCCTCCAATGTTTGAGTCGATGACCTCGCACAACCGTCGTTCGTTGGCGGTGTGGATGTCCTCGTCGCCTTCCTTCGCGACAAATGCATCGCTCTGCCACTCCTCCAAGACTTTCTTTAAACCTTTGTGGATTTCGTTTCTCTCTTCTTCGGTGATGATCCCAGTCCGGGCTAACGCAGAGGCGTATCCGATGGACCCTTCGATATCTTCCAACGCCATTCGTCGGTCAAAGGATAAACTTTCGTTGAACTTTTCCATGAGCGGATCGATCTTTTCGCTGAACGCTCCACCCCATAACTTCTTAGGCTCTCCCCCAGGGGCACCACCGTCACCACCTGTAGCATGAGTCGTCATCGTTTCTCGTCCTCCTCGCTTCGTATTATCAGTGGTGAACAAAGAAGACGAAGAAGAAGAATTTGTTTTGTTACGGAAGCCGCCAACAACTTTTGCTAACGATGAGGATGAGGATGAAGAATACGAAACGACCGTCGCGATACCAGCGCCTCTCCTCTTCGATATTTGATGATGGTACGTGTGTTGTAAGCCTTTTCCTCTCTGTTGTTGATCTCGATGATGTTGTGCAATAATAGATGGTGTTGTTGTTGTTGTTGATGATGTTGAAGCGAGCATTATCTCTTCCTTCAAGTTGTCGTTGTGGAGGAATTAGTGAAGGAAGGTTTTTTCATCATCAGGTGTCAGGGGGAAAAATATCTCTAAATTTACGAAAAAGCGATCTCTCATCATGCATCGTCAAAAAAAAAGCGTTCTCCTCCCCTCCTCCTCCGTCTTTCGGGAAGGAAAAGAGGACAAAGAAGACAAAGGCGCGAGAGAAAAGTACTTTCGATCATCGATCCAGAGAACGAGAGAGAGAACTGAAAGAGATCGGATTGAGATCTCTTTTTCTACGATCTACACAACACTCTTAGTAGAAAAAAGTAAATATACCAACTGTTCCTTCTTTACGGAATATTATAAAGCGGCGCGAATTTTGAGCTCGAGAAGGAGAGAGTAGACGAATCAATAATCATGGGTTTATTCGGCGGCAATAACAAAAACACCGACGAGAACGCGCCGCCGAGCGGGAGCAAGCCTCCGCACGGTCGGAGACTCTCTCAATCCATGATCAACACGGAGACTGGGAAGTTCATGTCCAAACTCATCAACGAATCGAGTTATTTGTCTGGGACTGGGGAAACGAATACGTTCGATACCGCGGAAGCTGTCGCGGAATCCGACGAGCTCATGAGAGAAATGTTCTTTTCCATAGTGAAGGAAACCGCCGGGGAGGAAATGTTGAATAAAATAATGGACGTGTATAAGATTTCGGAAACATTTAGCGAGTCACACTCCTCGGGGGACTTTGACAAGTTGAAAAACACCTTGGACGCGTTGAAGTTGGACGAAACGTTGATGTTATCCTCGGCGTATTCGAACTTGTTAAACTTGCACAACATCTCTGAACACGTAGCGACGAGTATGGAGGAGAGACACGCGCGATTGGACGATATTCCGAGAGGTCCGGCAAAGACGACCAACGGCGCGATTAAAGGTATGGTGGCCAGCGGCATGGATCCGAACGCGATTTACGACGCGTTATGTAACCAACACGTCGATTTGGTGTTAACCGCACACCCGACGCAAGCGCTGAGACAATCTTTGTTGAAGAACTACGGCAAGATCCGTAATAATTTGATCAATTTGCAACGTTTTCGTCTCTCACGATTTGAACGCGAAGAGATTTTGGAGTCCATTCGGTGCTGCATTCATTCGGCATGGAGAACGGACGAAATTCGCCGTTCGCCGCCGACGCCACAGGATGAAATGCGAAGAGGTTTGACGTATTTTACGAATACAATCTTTGCCGGGGTGCCGCGGTTTATGAGACGGGTGGATACTTCGTTATTGAACCACGGTTTGAACAGACTTCCTTTGGAACGCTCGATCATTACGTTTGGCTCTTGGATGGGTGGCGATCGCGACGGAAACCCGTACGTGACGGCCACGTGCACGAGAGATTCCGTCTACCTCGCCAGGTTACAAGCGACGACGTTATATTTCAAAGCTATCGAACAACTCATATTCGATCTTGCCATGTGGCGGTGCTCGGCATCTTTTCGAAAAGTTGTCGACGATATAGTCGCCAACAGACCACACGAAGAAGACTCGGTCGTGTTTGAAATCCGCAGAGGACGTAACTACACGGACTTTTGGAAAACCATTCCGGAAAACGAACCGTACAGAGTTCTCTTGGGCGAGTTAAGAGACAAATTGTACGAGACGATGGAACAATTACAAAAAGTTGTCGCTGATCCGTCCATCGAGTTGGATTTGGACGATGGTTCCGATCGTTTCATTCGCTGTAAAGAAGATTTATCTGGCCCGTTGATGCATTGCTACGAGTCTTTGATGGAATGCGGCGACGAACAAGTCGCCAATGGCTATTTGCTCGACGTTATTCGTCAAGTGCAATGCTTCGGTCTGAATCTCGTCAAGCTCGATATCCGACAAGAATCCGATCGTCACGCTGACGCCGTGGATGCAATCACCACGCACTTGGGCATGGGTTCGTACAAGGAATGGAGCGAAGAGAAGAAAATTGAGTTTTTGAAGAGCGAAATTGAAGGTAAACGTCCGTTGATCCCGCACCAGTTGGAGTGTTCGGACGAAGTTCGCGAGGTTCTCGACACGTTCAAAATGGTTGCGCACATTCAAAAGAAGGTTCCAGGGAGTTTAGGAACGTATGTCATTTCCATGGCGACGAGTGCTTCGGACGTTTTGGCGGTGGTTTTGTTACAAAGAGAGTGTGGCGGAACTTTAGAAACGTCGCTGAGAGTCGCGCCTTTGTTTGAACGTTTGGACGATTTGAACGATGCGCCGAGAGTTTTGAGACAACTCTTCTCCGTCGAGTGCTACATGAAAACGTTAAGAAATAACGAACAAGAAGTTATGATTGGGTATTCGGATTCTGGTAAAGATGCTGGACGTCTTGCCGCGGCGTGGGGTTTGTATGAAGGTCAAGAGAAAGCGGGTGAGGTTGCCAAGGAATTTGGCGTGCACTTGACCTTGTTTCACGGCAGAGGCGGTACAGTTGGCAGAGGCGGTGGTCCGGCGCACATTGCTATCATGTCGCAACCGGGAGGAACGGTGAATGGATCTATTCGCGTTACCATTCAAGGCGAAGTTATTGAACAAGATTTCGGGGAGAGAGAAAACTGCTTTCACACTTTGGATTTATACACCGCCGCGGTTCTCGAACACACTTTGAAACCGCCGGAAGGTCCAAAACCAGAATGGAGAGTCGTGATGAAAAAAATGAGCGAAGCTTCGTGCAAAAGGTACCGATCGGTTGTGTTTGAAAACCCTGATTTCGTTCCGTACTTCGCGCAAAGCACGCCGAGCACAGAATTGGGAAGTTTGAACATCGGTTCGCGTCCGAGTAAGCGGAAACCGAACGCTGGCGTTACGGCCTTGCGAGCGATTCCTTGGATCTTTGCCTGGACGCAAAGCCGCTTTCAACTTCCAGTTTGGTTGGGTATGTCTGCCGCATTCGCTGAGATCAAAGCGCAGGAAGGCGAACTGAGCACACTGAGAGAAATGCACAAGAAGTGGCCATTTTTTAAAGTGACGATGGATTTAGTCGAGATGGTTTTAGCCAAAGCTGATTTGAACGTCGTCGAGTATTACGAGAAGACGTTGGTAGATGAACGCTTGAGAAATGGGTTAGGCAAAGAGTTGAGGAACGAGTTGATGACGACCATCGACCACGTTTTGGAAATTGCGGACCGAAGAGAGTTGTTGGTGAACCCAGAGTCGAAGATTGAAGTCGACGGCCAACAGTGTCCGGCGCAACATCAGCAGTTGAAGAATAAGTTACAAATGCGTTCGATCTACATCACGCCTTTGAATGTGATTCAAAGCGCTTACTTGAAGAAACAGCGTGAAATCGAAGAGATGGAAGCCAGCAACGACAGTTCTTTCGACGAGTTGAAGTACGATCCATCGTTGCCGTGGGCGCAAGATATGATGAAGCTGCATCCGAGTGCAAACGCATTCAAATCGGCGGTGAACGATACGCTCATCATCACTATCAAAGGTATCGCGAGTGGCTTGCAAAACACCGGTTAAGAAAAGAAGGTACCTGGTGTATATATAAGTAAATGTATTTAAAAGAAAAAGAAAAAGGAAAAGATGTTTATAACAATGCATACTAAACTAAAATAAATTACACTACGAATCCTGCGCTTCTAAGCTTTGCTTCCACGTACGCGTCGTCTTTGTATGCCCACACAGAAATGATGACCATCGCGCACCCCAGCAATATCGGACCGTTCAACGGTTCGAAGAACAAAATGTGACCAAAAACTGTCGTTAATACCAAAGCCGCGCACACCGCGACCGTCTTCGTTACCGAGGAGGAATATAAAACAGACAGTGCGACTAATATGCCACCAAGAGCGTGCAACGCTGCTATGACTATAACGAGAAAGGTCCATCCTTGGAAGAGGTTTCCTTTCGTCTCGTAGATTGATATCGGCACGTATATCAGAATTGAACACAACGCCAGCTGAATGTTTCTATCCCAAACGTCGAGTTCCGTCGAAGAAGAAAACGGCGATGACGACTTCCCCAAAGACGCCGACGACGGTGACTCAACGTCTAATTTCTTACCTAAATTCTCTTCCTCGTCTTCTTTTGTCCTTTTCTTCAACACTTTCTCGAAATACACCGACCCGAACCCGCTTAACATCGTTTGTACGAGCGCTAAAAATACACCGAAAGCGTAGGATAAATCAAACATATCGCTGATGTGTTCGTACCAATTTTGATGTACGCGCTTGTGAATGACCGGATTGTTCGGCGACGATTCCCAGGAAATTAAAGTCACGCCTAAGACTAACTGCGTCAACGTTCTCCACACACGGTTTGATATTCTCGAATTGAGCAAAATCTGCGCGAATATCGCCGTCGCTAATACCTTCAAATTTGATATCGCCGTGAACACCGACGCGTCCACGCGTTGCAACGACGGATAAGAAATTAAATTCACCACTAAATACACGAACGCTGGTACCAGCATTGGCGTCGCCGTTTTCACCACCCTCTCGAAAATGTGTATTTTCAGCCTCGCGAAACTCTTGATGTCCGTTTTTCGATATTTCATGCCAAGCGAAAACAAGAGTTTGAGGAACTCGTTGACACACAAGACGACGTTCTTGGAAAAATCCAACTGTAAAATCCCAACCGCGTACCTTCTGGCGAGCATAGATGCCGTGTTTTCCAAGGTTAAGGCGACCAAAAAGAGCGCGGCTAACTTGTGTTTATTCTTCTTCGTGTTGTTGTTAACGTTGTTATTAATGTTGTCATTGTTTTTATTGCTGTTGTCATCACCATCATCGCCTTCTTCGTAATAAAAGCTATCAAGGCGTTTCGTTTGATTTTTTTTACTACTCGCATCATTTTTACCGAACAACTCCTGCGCTCGGCCTGGGAACGACATTACTATTATCGCTCAAGAAGGACTCTCAGAGAGAAGAACAAGCGAGGAAAGGGTGTTTCTCGTCTTTTTAATAATATATGGTACTATGCATCTCTCTCCGAGAAGAGGTGAATTTAAATTTTTAGACCGCCAAAAGGGTGTGTTTGTAAAGAAAGGAAGAAGAAAAGGAAAAAAAACTTGCACATGCTTTTTTTTGTTTGATGTGACATGCAAAAAACACGAAAAATTTTCTTTCGTCAAAAAAATGAACCAACACCACCACTCCTCCTCGTCGGAGTTTTTTGTCGTTTCCTCCTCCTCCTCAACATCAGTAATGAAGACGAATAAGACGATGATTTCGACGCACGTCATAGATGCTTTAGATGAATTCTACGGCGTGCGACGAGAAAGAAGAAGAACAACAACGGATGATAATCAAAGAGGAGGATTGATCGAAGAAGAAGATATGAACGAGTTTGACGAAGACGTCGTCTGTTTGTCCTTCGAAAACAATACTATGAACGAGAAGAAGAAGAAGGAAGATGGGAAGCAACTTAATAATAATAATAATAATAATAACGGTATTATTGACGACGACGACGACGACGACGATAAGAGAAATACGATGATGATGAGAGCTACTAAAACGAATAATGATAAAACGACGCAAACAATTAAATCTTCCAAAACCGGTCTGTTCGATGGCATACACAACGGTATCTTTTCAATCGGGAGGGGCGTCTCTACGGGAGCAAAGTTTATGGGAGATACGGTCGTTTCCGGCGTCGCGGTGACGACGAATGCGAGTTTATATTTAGGAAAAACAACCGTAAACATTGGTAAAGACGCGGTGATGCATTCATTTAACGCGATATCGTCGACGTTGATTACAACAGCGACGACGACGATGACGACGACGCCTTCAGATGTGGACGAAGAGTTAATCGATGACATGTCCAACGTCTTGTTATCTGAAGCGCCGCCTCGTCCAAGAGGCCTTTCGATTGAGACGATACTTTTAGATGCCACCACAAACACAAAACGAATAGCAACAACAACAACAACAGCAACATTAGCATCATCATCCCTCGCGACGTGTATGTGTTTATGTGGCAACCGAATAGAAAAGGCGAAAATGGAGCAGAGAGTGTGTTCGTATTTACGAGTCGTCGTATGTGAAAGCTGCTTCGCCGGAGACACTCGAATCATACCGCGCGACGTCTTGCACCGATGGGATTTCACGGAGAAGCCGGTGTGCAAACAATCTTTGCGGTTTTTAGAAGACGCGTACGCGATACCGGTGATTTCTTTGCGAAAACTTGGAGAAGTGAATCGATATTATTACTCGACGAGTATTTCTTCCAAAGAAGAGTTTACTCGTTTGCGCGGCTTTCTGGATTTGCAGATAAAGGTCGCCTCTCTCTTCCACCGCGTGGGCGAAAAGTTAAGGCTGCACAACATGGAAAAAGATGACGAGGGGAAGAAGGAGGACGACAATGACGACAATGACGACACAGACGATGACGATGCTAGTAAGAACAAGAAGAGAAACCGTAAAGCGCTCTTACACTTTCTCGCGTCCATACCGGACGACAAGCGAAGGCTCGTCAGAGGCGGAGACGACGCCAAAGTTTCCATCAAAGAGCTCAAAGAGTTGCACGAATTTCGCAAACAGAGCGAGATTTGCGAGTATTTGAGCGCGATCGAAGACGAAGTCGTCAACGTGTTAGAGAGTTCTTTATAATATAGTGGGCGAGTTATTAGCAATAGCTGCACGCGTAGAAGATGAAATCATGAAATCATGATTCACATCGAAACACACACACACACACGCACCCATCGTTCTCTCTCTCAAACGTCTCGTTCTACAATGATCTGAATGTATCAATGAGCAAAAAAAATGAGTCTTGGGAGGATCGAACTCCCGACCTTCCGATTAGAAGTCGGACGCATTATCCACTTTGCTAAAGACCCGTGAGCGTTAGGGTTGGGAGATATAATTATAAAGAAATCTGATGAATCGAACATTTAGGGTTTATTTTCATCAAAAAAAAAAACTTCAAGGAAAAAAATTTGGATAATTACAACACACGCACACGCGCAAAGAAAACAGTCTCACAGAAATAAAGAGAACGATGATGATGTCGTCGTCGTTGACGATGGGAAGAATCACGTCTTCATCTTCATCGCTGAAAACGAAAACGAAGAATTCCTTCGTCGTAAAAAAAAAGACGACGACGACGACGATGAATTTCATCAACAATAATATTAATACAGTTAGGTTGAGGAAAAAGCGTTACAACTTTTCAACTTCGTTCAACCCTGCCACCGCCGCTTTGCACACCACCAATAACAACAACAACAACAACAACAACATTCATACTATTAACACAACAACACATTCAACGAGTTTTTTTGATGTGAGTACTTCTTCGATGCAACAACAAAATCGCCGCCGAGGAAGAATGTCATCAAAAACAAATGCAGCTGCATCTTCGGACACAGAACCACCACAAAAAAAAGTAACAGAAAGTAAACCGCGTTTACCTGCGATGGATTCCATGCGATTCTTTCTCATTGGATACATCGCCATTGGTCATTTCATCGCGTGCGCGACGAGAGACCCTCTGCTATTAAAAATGTTATCGCAAGTCAACGTCGTCGTCGGCGCTTTCTTCGTCTTGTCCGGGTACGTCGCCGCGTACACGGCGTCAGAGTTGAACAAGTACGAACACACGGAAAAGAGATTTTTACCGACAAAAGTTGCCTACACCATTCAAAGAGTCATGGGGTTTTACCCGTTGTATTTTGCGACGCAAATTCTGTTCATGCCAGTGTTTTTGATCGCTGACGTGACTTACAACGGATGGGCGAAGTCAGCCTTGCACGCCGGTTTGACTTTTTCGCTCTCGCAGGCGTGGTTCCCGTCGCACGCGGAGTTGTGGAACGCGCCGACGTGGTTTCTCAGCGCGTTGACGTTTGCGTTCGTGGTTTTACCGTACGCGTTGCCTTCGATTGCGAAATTGAAACGGAAGGGATTACAAAGATTGTTCGTAAAGTTGATTTTGTTGACGTGTTTGGTGAAGTTTGCGTATTGCTACGACGTCTCTGGTTTTGCATTTTTTGAGGGCACCATGCCGCCAAAAACGCACCCGTCGTGGATGTTTTGGAATTCAGTTAGGTTTTCTCCGTTGTTTTCGACAATTGATGTGTTGATTGGTGCGGTTTCTGCTCGATTGGTGATGATTGACGGCGTCGAGAAAGTAAACTTTGATTCTGTTCTTCAGAAACCGGTTATTCCGTTACTCTTGATGATTGGTTTGATCGTCGGGAGAGGATACTCGATCGTTTCCATGTCTGACGCAATTGCCAGGAGCATTTTCGTACCTCTGTTTGCGTGGTTTACTATGAACATTCACCGCGAAACGGTCAGTAGCAGTCCTCGGGCGAGCCAATTTTCAATCTCGAGCGTTCTGTCCTGGAAACCGTTGACGTATTTAGGGGCGATTTCCTTCCCTATTTACATCTTACACGGACCAATTGGCCAGATATTCTATAAAAGAGTCGTAGCGAATAAAATTTTCGGTTTCGTATTCACGTCGAAACCGGAATTTTTCCCGGTCTGGATTGGAATCGTTCTCGTCAGTGCGGCGATTGTAAACGAAGTCTTCTTGAAGAATAAGAAAGTGCAAGAGCTGTCGAAGAACGTTTCAAACTCGTTGGTATCGTTATCTATCTCCGAGTAACTCTCTTCGTTATTTTTGTGATTACCTTACTGTTATATGATTAGTACTATATTAAGTTGTCATCATCATCGTGTAAAAGTAAATTAAAACATTCGTAAACGACTTTTTGACGCTTTTCTCTGCTAAAGTATAATAGTAATCGGTTTCAGATCCTAGTGACCCCCCCGGAACGCACACGTTTATATGGTTTCATCATCTCGCTTTAAGAGAGAGAATCACCCCAGACGTTCAAAATATACTAAATTATTATCCTATTGTATACGTTTAAGCAATCCGTTGTTCTTATTCTTCTTCGTCGCCGCCTTCGGCGATGTTGAAGTATCTCAACTCGTACACGTTTCTATCCTTGTTCGAGGCAATCACTCTCAACCAGTCTCTGACGTTGTGCTTCTTCAAGTACTTCTTCGTGAGGTATTTCAAGTATCTCTTGCTCATGGCAGATTCGGAGGAGACGGTGACGGAGTTCTTGTCCGAGGACACCGAGACGGCGTCGCCTAAAGCACCCGCTTTGCCGCCAACTTTGATTCGTTCCGTGAGAAACTGCTCGAACGACGCAATGTCCATGATGGCATCGTCAACCTGTGCGTTGTGCGTGCGTGGAAACAGAACAGATGTAATATACAGAATGATAATAGAGAGTTTAAATGTCAGTTTACGTTTCGCAACGGTTCGAGAGCGAGAGTATACGAAATCTTCCGATTCGCGCGCGTACATTTCTCCTCCTTCCGACGGAGGAGGAGGGCTTGAGAGAAGACAAAAAAAAAATGCGTCTCTCTCGGATTTCGACGCGAAAACGATGCGCGCGAAAGAATCAACACGTACCGGTCGGGTGCAATCGACGACGAACGATTGGACTTTCTTAGATCCTTTCTTTGCTGCTGGGGCCATTTTTATGTTTGACTTTTTTTTATCTGTCTGATGAGATTTTGCGCGTGAAAATGTGTTGTGTTTTTGATGGGGCAGAGAGGGAAAGTTGAGTTTTTTTTTTCGTTTTTCATTTTTTTCAATCGTTCTTCTGTCATGTCTGTTCACTCAGTCGTCACTTCTTCTTCTTTGACAAAGAAGAAGACAAAGAAGACAAAGAAGACAAAGAAGAAGATGATTTTCAACTTGGAAGGATTGACGGTGTACTTCCCGTACGAGTACTTGTACCCGGTACGTTTTAAACGAGTAGATTTTTTTACCATTGCTATTCTGTTACCATTTTCTTCGTCGCGCTTCTCTTTCTTTCCGTATCCGCGCACGATTCAGACGACGACGTAAACGACGACGACGACGACGCATCATCATCATCTTCATCATCATCGTCAATTTACTCACAACAACTCACTCATCACAATAATAGGAACAATACGAATACATGATCGAACTGAAACACGCGTTGGACGCGAAAGGTCACGGGGCGTTAGAAATGCCCACCGGGACTGGGAAAACGATCACGTTACTCTCGTTGATTACCAGTTATCAGTTGCAATACCCACACTCGTGCGGGAAACTGATTTACTGCACGAGAACGGTGCCTGAGATGGAGAAAGTTTTAGCGGAGTTGAAAGTTTTGCAGAAATATCGCGAGGAGCACGTGGAGAAAGGGAAAGAGGAAGAGACGCACATTTTAGCGCTGGGGTTGTCGTCGAGGAAGAATCTGTGCGTGAATCCGAAAGTTTCCGAGGAAGGATCGAGAGAGAGCGTGGACGCGAGGTGTAGAAACTTAACCGCCAGTTGGGTGCGCGATAAAGCGAAAGAGGAAGCCGAAGAAGGCGATCAAAAAGGAACGAAAACAAAAACGGTTTTAGAAAACGAGAAGATTAGGAAGAGCAATCTGTGCGAGTTTTACGAAGATTTAGAAGCGCTTGGGGCAGAAGCGGAAGTGCCGAAGGGCGTGTATACGTTGCAAGATTTGAGAGAGTTTGGACGGGAGAAGAGGTGGTGCCCGTATTTTCTCGCTCGACAAACGTTACAGAGAGCGAACGTGGTGGTGTATAACTATCAATACTTGTTAGACCCGAAAGTTGCCGGGTTGGTTTCGAGAGAATTCGAGGATAACGCGATTGTCGTTTTTGACGAGGCGCATAACATCGATAACGTTTGCATAGAAGCTTTGTCGGTGAACTTGCGTTCGCAGACGTTGGACGCGGCGCAGAGAAACATCACGACGTTAAACACGCGCATAACAGAAGTGAAGAAAACGGATAGAAAAAGGTTGCAGGATGAGTACGAGCGATTGGTGTCCGGGTTAGCGAACCAGGGTGCAATTTCAAGGCAAAGAGGTGAAGATTTAATGGCAAATCCAGTCATTTCCGAGGACGTCGTGCAAGAAGTTATTCCGGGCAACATTCGACGAGCGGAACATTTCGTGGCCATAATGCGCCGATTTGTCGAGTTTTTACGGCACGAGTTACGCGCACCATCAGTCGTACAAACCGCACCGAGGATGTTTATACAGAAATCAGAGGCTGGTGGTGGCGTCGACGCGAAGACGTTGAAATTTTGTTACGATCGTTTGACGTCGCTGTTGAAAACTTTAGAGATTGTTGATACGGAAGAGTTCGGCGCGTTGTCTAGCGTTGCTGATTTTGCAACTTTAATCGGTACGTACGATCAAGGGTTCACCATCATAATGGAACCGTACGACGAGAGATATCCGCACATTCCCGATCCAGTTTTACAGCTCGCGTGTTTAGACGCTTCTTTAGCGGTGAAACCAGTCTTCGAGAAGTATCAATCCGTATTCATTACGAGCGGGACTTTATCGCCGATTGATTTATACCCTCGATTGTTAAAGTTTCGGCCGAACGTCATGAAATCACTCATGATGACGTTAACTCGGAAGTGTTTGTGTCCCATGGTCATCACTCGAGGCGCCGATCAACAACACATCTCCTCCAAATTTGACATGAGAGAAGATCCAAACGTCATTCAAAATTACGGGAAAGTTTTAGTAGGATTAGCGCAAAGTATCCCGGACGGTATCGTCGCGTTTTTCGTCTCGTACTCGTACATGGAAAATATCATCTCCAAATGGCACGATACCGGGATTTTACGAGAGATTATGCAACACAAGTTGATTTTCATGGAGACGCAAGACGTCGTCGAAACGTCCTTAGCTTTAGATAATTACCGCAGAGCGTGTAACGCCGGTCGAGGTGCCGTTTTTCTCTCCGTCGCGAGAGGTAAAGTTGCCGAAGGTATCGATTTCGATCGACACTACGGGCGCGCTGTAGTCATGTATGGCGTGCCGTATCAATACACGTTGTCTCGAATTTTACGAGCGAGATTGGAGTATTTACGAGAGACGTTGCAAATCAAAGAGCAAGATTTTCTCACTTTTGATGCCATTCGACAAGCGTCGCAGTGCATCGGTCGAGTCATTCGTTCCAAAGCCGATTACGGATTGATGGTCTTTGCAGATAAGCGATATAACTCGCACGATAAAAGATCGAAGTTACCGAAGTGGATATCCAATCACATGACCGAAGAACTTTTGAATTTGAGCACGGATATGGCGTTGACGGTGTCTCGAGCGTTTATGCGACACATGTCGCAACCGTTCTCGGCTGGAGAAGCCGGGAAAACGCTATTTGACCAGCAAAAAGTGGACGAAATCGCCCGACGGATGGGATATCCGGGAGGTTGCGCGGTGAATTTAGCGCCGCCGACCAAAAGAATTAAATAAATAGTGTAGTAGATACCAGTAGAAGTAGTTTTGTTTGCGCACCAGTACAGTAGCGAATTTCTAGATACATAGAGAAGAATACTATCCGCGCATATCGTCCACATCTCCGCTACTCTCTCTTCCCGACGAGGAGGAGGAGGAAGAAGAAACGCTCAGCTCGTATTCGGCTAATTTCGACGACTCCGCAACTCGCGTCAACTTTTCAATCGCATCCTCGCTCGTTTCGCTTTGGAATAAAATCTCTGCGATGTCCGCGTGCGCTTCCTCGGATACGCACCGTAAAAGACGTTCGAGTGGTTCTAAATCTTCAATCCTCCCTTCGTTTTCTAAGGCTATATCTAATCGCGTTTGTAACAAAGGGTTCAATTTTGCCTTTTCTCTGTACACGGCTTCGTCGAGAGGGCGATATCTGCAGAAGAAACCAATGTGCCAAGGCATGAATAAATCAAATCTCTTCTTTCCAATCGCATCGGCGCCGAAATATTCCTTCATGAACGTCGTCAATTTGAAATACACGAGCTCTATCCTTTCTTTCGCGGTGAATTCAATCGACGTGTTTGTGTAAAACTCTTTAAATATCCACGGTTTTATGAGCGCGCCGCGCCCAGTCATCGCGCCGTCGACTCCAGACAAGGCCATTTTATCTCTCGCCTCGTACCACGTTAAAATGTCTCCGTTCCCTATAATTGGAATCTTACTTCGGCTTTTAATCTCGCCAATCAAATTCCAATTTGCACTTTTCGTGTATCGCTGCTCTTTCGTTCGTCCGTGAACGATTAATACGCTCGCACCCGCGTTTTCAATCTCCTCCGCTAACTTCAAAGCCGGTTTATCGTCTTCTACGCCGAGTCTAATTTTCACCGATAACGGTAAAGGCGACCCGTTTGCTAAACCTTCGACCAACTTCGCCAGCTTTGCCGGTTTCCTCAACAATCGCGCACCTAAACCTCTCTTCGTGACTTCGTGAGTTGGACATCCGCAATTTAAATCCACGAAATCCGCGTTGAATTCATACGCCATCCTCGCCGACCGAACGCCTTCTTCGATGATATTCGTCGCGATTTGAGCACCAAAAATCTCCTCCGAGTCGTGTCGCCGTAAGTGCGTTTTCTCCACCGGGTTCCCTCGATTTAAAAATCTCGCGTAGGACATCTCCGACACGAGGACTTTTGCCTCGAACGTCGCGCACAGTCGTCGAAACGGTAAGTTGCCTCCTTTCGTCAGCGGGGCGAGCCATAAGTGATTGATCACTTTTTCTCTCAAACGTGTTTTCTCTTCCTCGGTGACGAGTTTATAGTCGTCCACTTCTTCTCGTTTCTTGCGAAAGTTTCTTCCGTCAAAGTGTGGTGGTTTTGGTTTCTTCTCTTTCATCTCTTCGTTTTCTCGATGTTCTTCTTCATCGTCATCTTCTCCGACCGTCGTCGTCGTCGTCGCCGCAGGCTTGGCGTTGGAAGAAAAAAAGAACGAAGAAGAAGAGCCGCCGTTCGCTTTCATCATCAGAATAACGGTATTATTATTCGTCTTTCCTCGATGATGATGATGATTATGATGATGGTGACGACGACTTTTAGAAAAAGAAGATGAGAAACCATCAGCAGCAGCGGCAGGAACGCGACGACGACTCGCGGCAAAAGCAGTTTTTGCCAAGCACCGAGAAGGCGGCGACGACATCGACATCATCACGTTTTTAATACTACTGTGATTTTAAGAGTACTAGTTTTAATAAAGGATGAGAGGATGAGGAGGAGAGGAGGGGAGGCTTTTTTTTTCACCTCTTTCTCTTCTTTTTTTTTACTTTTTTTGCTTTCTCTCGATCTCTCTTCACACGACTCATCACTCTTCTTGCGTAACAACCAACAACGAACCAACACAAAAAGAGAGAGATTTAGATTAAAATGATGATGACATCGTCGTCGTCGAAAGTCGGTGGTGTCAACGGTGGGTACGTGGAGATGGAGAGACAAGATCAGAACACAAGCACGACCTCGACGACACCGACGATGTTCTCAAAAGCAGCCTCGTTCTCCTCCTCTTCTTCCTCTTCTTCTTCGGGTAAAGGTGGAGAGAAGAATAATAATAAAAAGAATATCAACGGAGCGACGAAAAGGTTGTTGTCTCGCGCCTTTTCGAGAGTGAAAGACGACGACGACGACGACGACGACGACGATATAAACAACAACAACAACGAGGAAGAAACAGAGGACGAACACGAACTGTTATCGTCGTCGACGCCGAAATCAACGACGATTCAGACGACAAAAAGACAAAAGAAGAAGAAGAAGAAGAGTTTAACTCCAGCGAGAGGGAGTTTGTGGTCGCCCAGGAGAGACAACAGTCCTTTACCGACGAAAAAGAGCAGCAGCGATGGGGATGGCACAAAAAATCCCAACCACATGGAACGAGGGGAAGACGTCATCACGCAGTTTTTAGGGGACGACGAACCTACCACGATACACAACAGAGAGGCAGAGATGAGTAGCAGCACGAATAACACCAACAACACGAGGAGTAGTAGCATCAACAGTAGTAGCGGAAGAGGCAATAGCGAGAACTCGACGTCGACGACGGTCCTCGCGAGGAAGAGAAATATCTTTGCTCGATTCTTTGGCGCGTGTTTCGGAGGCGCGAATGCGTCGTCGTTCAATGACAACAATACAAATACGAAACAACAACGAAACATACGGGATGATGCGAAAGCACCGCTCAGGAAAGAAGAGAAAGCGCCGACAGTTGCCGGGTGCGTTCCGGTTCCGTGTCTTAAACCGCAGTTCTCCAACGTCGTCGGCGAAGGATTTACTTTGCACACGGGCGCGTATTTTCTCCCTGCACCGGAAACGTACAGATGCGCGAAAAGTGGCAACGCGACGAGTAAGCCATGTTTAGTTCTCGATTTAGACGAAACGTTAGTCCACTCGTCGTTTCGGCCGATACCGAACCCGGATTATATAATCCCGGTTGAAATCGACGGCAGGATAACCGACGTGTACGTGTTGAAAAGACCTTGGGTGGATTTGTTCTTAATCGAGATGGCAGAAAAATACGAGTTGGTGGTGTTCACGGCCTCGTTAGCGAAATACGCGAATCCTTTGATGGATAAACTGGACGTCCACGGTGTCGTTCGACACCGATTATTTCGAGACGCGTGTTACCCGTTCCAAGGGAACTACGTCAAAGACTTGACCTGTTTAGGCCGCGACTTGCGCAAAACCATCATCATCGACAACTCTCCTTATTCCTACATGTTCCATCCACAAAACGCATTACCGGTGTCATCGTTCATCGACGACCCAGCCGACGACGCGCTGTTCGACATGCTTCCTCATTTATACCAGCTCGCGGAGAGCGAAGACGTTACCGTGACGTTGTACCAAAACGAAGGGTACATGCCTCGCGCTCGATTTTACCCCACGCGCATGGACAGAGCGCCCGCGTACGATAGGTTAGGCAACAAAATCTAGATAGATACTAATTTACATAAAGGCATGAAATTTCCATTTTTCACTGATATCAGTTTTGCATGTTCTCTCTTCTTCTCCTCTCTATTTCGAAGCGTCGAAGTTGTGTTGTTGTTTGTATTATATTGCGATTGATATAATTGACTGATTATTGATGAAAACTTACCAAAAACGCAACAAACAAAAGAGTCTCGTCTCGTCTCTTCCATTCTTTCTCTCTCTACTCTTACTACTCTTGCTCTATTATTTATATTTGTTTCCATTATTCGATAATATGACGTCGTCGTCTGATGGTGGTGGTCGTGAGGACGGTGAACACGCCGCCGCTGCTTCTAAAGCTGCAGAAGGAGAAGAAGACAAAGAAGAAGACAAAGAAGAGAAGACGATTTTAGTTTTACCGGAGTCGAACAACGACGACGACGACGACCGAACCAAAAAGAACGACGACGACGACGACGCGCAGCACGAACAACAACAACAAATAATAGACCCGGCGGTAGCGGCTGAAATTCCAGAAGACGTCTTGAAAGCGGCGTTAGGGGAGGATTCGTCGGGAGGCAGACGACGGACATCTCGCGTGACAAAAGCGAGAGTGATTATGATAGACGGACAACCGGTGTTGCGTTCGAACAACTACGGTTTAACCGAAGGCGAACCGAGCGTGTTTTCGAGCGAGTTGGGAGGAGACGATGGAAGTCGAGAAACGCGTCCGGGTCGCACGTCGTACGTATTCGAACAGAAGAAACCGAGAAAACCGTACACGAGGACGAAACCGAGGGCACCGAAAATTTTAACCGCCGACGAAGAGGCGACGGCGGTGAACAAGAAAGATATTCAAAAGGACATCGAGTTGGCGATTTCGAAACGGGCCAAGTACTTACATCAACAAATATCGCATTTAAAGCCATTCATGGAAGAGAAGGCGGTGCAAGCATTAGAGGAGAGAGCGGAAAAGTATGAACCGAGCGATAAGCTGTTGATGCCAGTTGAGAATCAACCGGCGGCGATTACTGCGGTGTTGAGAGAATACCAGCTGGAAGGTTTGAGGTGGGCTGTTCGAATGTTCGATCAAGGATGTTCGTGCATCTTGGCCGACGAGATGGGTTTAGGAAAAACGTTACAATCGATTTCGTTTCTCGCGTGTATCAAAGAAATGCGCGGGGTGAAAGGGCCGCATTTGATCGTCTGCCCTCTCTCAGTAATGAGTTCGTGGATGGACGAACTCGCCAAATGGTGTCCAAAATTAAGAGTCGTTCGGTTACACAGTTCGGATGAAAACGAACGTCAAAGGCTACGAAGAGAAGTCGTGATAAATACAGAAATATACGATGTCGCTCTAACGACGTATGAAATGGCGTGTAATCCATCTTTTGCGCTCGCGTTGACGCAAAAAGTGTACTGGAGATGCGTCATCTTAGACGAAGGGCACAAGGTGAAGAACGAAGAGACGACGGCGCATCAGATTTTGAAGCGCATTCACCGTCAACACACCATCCTTTTGACTGGTACGCCAGTGCAGAATAACTTGCACGAGTTATATGCGCTTTTATCGTTTCTTCACCCGGACGTGTTTACTTCCTCGGAGCCGTTCGACCGCGCTTTTAATTTGAACATGAGGGAGCATAAAGTCGACGAAAAATTACTCGCGAAGGCGCACTATTTAATGCGTCCGTTCGTTTTGAGGAGAGTCAAAGGCGAAGTGGAAGTTTCGTTACCGCCAAAAGTTGAAACGAAAATTATGTGCCCTTTGTCCTCGGCACAAACGTTTTGGTACAGGCGGTTACTGATGCGGGAATCGGGCGCTTTGCAATCGCTCGAAGCGGCGGCTTCCGAGAACGAGAAAAAACTTGCAGGAGTCGCCGGCGAAGATGCGAAGGAAAAATCTAGTAGCGGTGGCGGCGATTGGCGCAAATTGAACTCACTATTGATGCAACTGCGGAAATGTTGCAATCACCCGTACTTGTTTTCGCCGGGTATCCAGGATGAAGGCGTCACCTTAGAAGATATCATCGAAGCCTCAGGGAAGTTATCGGTATTAGATCGCATTTTGATCAAGTTGAAAGAAAATGGCCACCGCGTGGTTATTTTCTCGCAGTTTACATCTATGTTGGATATATTAGCGAATTTTTTGCATTTGCGCGGTTATCAATACGCTAGACTCGATGGTTCTACAAATCGTGTGCAGAGGTCTATAGATATTGCGGCATTCAACCGTCCAAATTCGCCTGTGTTTGCATTTCTTTTAAGTACTCGCGCGGGTGGTTTGGGCGTAAACTTGCAAACGGCAGATACGTGCGTCATGTTTGATAGCGATTGGAACCCTCAGGTAGATATGCAAGCGATGGCGAGAGTCCATCGCATCGGTCAGAAGAAAACGGTGCACATATATCGATTAGTTACTGCTGGCACCGTAGAGGAACGAATGACGCAACGCGCAGAGAAAAAATTATTCTTAGAAAAAATGGTATCCAGAGGCTCAACTGCCGCTGCAGAGGCTATGGAAGCGCTGGATAAAAACGATTTGTATTCGATGTTACGTTTTGGTGTCGATGCCGTCTTCTCTAAAGATTCTGGCGATCCGCCGACAGATGAAGAGTTATCCACGCTCATGGATCGAAGCGAGGAGGGCGAGCGCAAACGAAGAGATTTGCAAACGCTGAAAGAAGACACGCAGTTTACGGCGACTGATTTCGTTGAAGGCAAAGCTGAGGAAACTCCTATTTCAACATTTATGATGCCGGCAAAGATTGCAGAATCCGTCGGCGATGCATCTTTAGTTCAGGTGAAAAAGAACACGTCTTTAAAAGAAATCGCAAAGGAGTTTCAAAGCAACATACTTTCCGGTAAGCGCAATCGAAAGACGACGACTATGCAAGTTGACGGCGGTCATGGTCTCGGTATGGTTACCGTGTTAAAGTCAAACGATTACGATTTACAATCTGGCGAACCTTCCGTAAACGCGAAAGAGTCGGGGTTAAGTCAAGCGCAATTACAGGGCGGGAAACGTTCCCGCGGTCAAGTCGCGGGAAGAGATTACGGTCACGCGTACACGTGTCAAGGATGCTGGGACGGTGGCCAAATCGTCTGCTGCGACTTGTGCCCAGTTTCTGTTCATCCTGAATGCATTGGATACACCATGGAAGAAATTGGACGCACGGCGAGATGGTCATGTCCGCACCACACGTGCCACGAGTGTGGCCGGAAGTCTGCCGCGGTCGGCGGTTTGTTGTTTCGATGCGAGTGTTGCACTCGCGCCTATTGTGAAGACCATTTACCGCAAGGTGCTGAGATAATAGGAAAATGTAAACGATTTGAAGCGTTAGGACAGATACACCCGGCACAGGCGTGCTTTATTCGATGCGACGCGGATTGTCAAAAGTTTGGTGAAGAACACGAGGAGATCAAGAAATACAACGCCGGAGGTGATGAACACGGAGGTGGTGTAAAGGGATCGTCCGGATGGGTAATGGGTAAAAAAGTTGCCATCACGGACGTTTGGATCGAAGATCGCGATACGGAGCTCGAACTGCCATTAGGGAATGGTTCCGTGAAAGCGCTGGCGTACGCCACGTTTACGGATCTCGTTCACTTTTTGTTGCGAACAGAAGGTCCGAAAAAGAACCAAAAGAAAGGAAAGAAAAAGAAACCAGAAGAAGTAGAAAACGAATTAATTAACGATGCGATCATGGAAGAGGAAGCAGAGGAGGAAGAAGCTCCCGAGGCTGGTGAGGATGCCGTGATAAGAGGCGCTGTTGCGTATTACACGAAAAGGAACGAAAGCGTTGATGAAATCGCCAGAGAGCGAGGATTGGACGCGCGCGATATTGTCGCTTGGAATAAGGCGGAATATCCAAATATTTCACGCAAGTCGCAACTTTTAGAACGCACGAAACTTTGGATGCAACCAGCACCGCCACCATCAAAGACTTTAGAAAAATTGTCTGAGAAAGAGCAGGCGCAGCGCTTGCTTGAACAGCGCAAAGCCGCAGAAGCTGCAGCGGCTGCTGGATTAGTAAAGGGTAAGAATGAAAGCGCAAACGCGCAAGATGCAAACGTCAATCCTAAAGATCCGTGCGTTTTCGGGCGACCTCTGAAACTTTTGAGACAGAAAGACATCGATCCTGCGGAACGCGATAAAATTATGGCCGAAATGTTCCGACGCGTTCGTCCTCACCTGGAAAGAAACAAAGAAATGGCGAAAGTACGTGAACGCGAAAATGCGGATTTGGCTAAGATTGAACAAGAAAAGGAACGGATCCGTTCAAACGAACGCAATCGTCGCCTAGAGAGACGCGAAACTGGTGCACCTGTTTCCGGGTACGATCTCTTGCGATCTGGATTAGCTTCTGGAGTCGAAGCCTCTATTAATCGAAGAGGAGCTCCTCTTCCCGTAGTTTTGCCGCATAAGGGTCGAATCGACGAAGAAAAAGTGACGAATATTAGAAACGCCATCTTGAGAACGCTCGGCGAACGCAGACGAAAGATGAACGCCGCGGCGACGACGACGAAAAAGAAGAAAGAAGGTAAAAACGAAGAAGAGGAAGCGTACATAACTTCCACTGAAATAAAAGTTTTGATGGCGAGACTTTATCGCGCGCACGATGCGGCTACTTTAGACCATGCTCGCGCGATGTGGACCCACGACGAATTCGGGGACGCTCTCGGATACAACTTGGCCATTGTTACTCTAGAACGCGATGGATTTATCGAATCCAAATTACATAGAAAATGGCCGGAAATCCTCGACTTATGCTCTTTACGATTACGAAAGGATGCTCAAATTCCGGATGCGCTCAGCGGTGAGTGCTCAATTGAACCTGTTGATGAAGATGAACAAACAGACGGCGACGTTGACGACAAGAGGAGTACGGGCGAAGCGAAGAAAAATCTCGTTATGGAAAAAGTTCCAGTCAAAGTTCAATGCGGAGGAATGGAAGGATTTATGCGTCCAGGAGCTCGAAGAGGGGAGGAAAACGTCATGTTCTACAAGAAAGATCGAAAAGGCAACGTTACTTCTGAGGAACAACTCGTCACGGCTCTCGAGTTTGAGCGTTTGGGTGGACGAGGCAACGCACGAAAGTGGCGTCAATCCATACGTATACATAGCGGTTACCCGATCGAGGAACTAGAAGCGGATGAATTGAAGAGGGGTGTGCCCATTGGTAAATGGTTGCGTGACGAAGGTGGCACGTGGCGTGCAAATGTCGTCGGTCGACCCGCGGAAATCTGGTCGGACGGTTCGCAAGCGTATAAATTTTGCGAGTTTGTGGGATACAAAGCCGATTCTGGCGAACACGAAATTCGCTACGAAGATGGCACTCACCAGTGGTTGTTCATATGTCTGAATAAGTTCCGATTTCCAGACGGTCTCCCGGTGAAGTTACCGTACGAAAGTATTCCATCTGCACGTAGTCGCTCGCGAGCCAACGCCAATAAGGATGCGTCTGGAGGAGGAAGAGTAGGACAACGAGGCGTCGGCGGCGCGTGGGCCGCAGATGGAATAAATATGAACGCGAGAGGTACGCTAAACGGCGAGGAAGCTTTGGAATCCGGGTACAGAGTGTATTATTGCGCAGCAGATGATACCATCGATGGAGTTGCAGCCGCTATTGGCGTGAACGCGAACGAGTTGTACTCGTGGAACGCGCCTTTTTATGAGGAAGGAGACTTGCCACAATCTGGACCGTTGAAAGAAAAGACTCGATTGTTCCAACAAATTCCGCCACATCAAGACGAAGTGCTTGCCGGAGCGGTCGCGTTTGACACCGTCAAACATTTTCCCATCAAAGCTGCGGCTTTAGAGACGGAAACCGACTTTCCAAGTGAAAATGAAGAAGTCTATGACCGAGGTAACCCTGGTTCTAAACCGGGATCAAAGCGCAAAAGCGCTGAAGGAGGAGACGATGACGATGAGTACGAGAACAATAACGAGAACAACAACGAACGAGAAGGCGAACAACTGAAGCAAGGGCGCCAAAAGAAAAATTCGAGGATAAAGAAGCGTGATTTCGTCGCGGAAGCGACGCAAGCCGCTATGGAACTCGAAGCTGAATTGGACGCCCAATGCGTCGTTCGAAATATCGCCATTCCTTTTGAGTACAAGGATAAATCTGGTTCCTTGTGCGATGGCGGACGAAGTGTGTATATGAAAATGAGTGATGAAAAGCTTAAAAACCTCAAAGAGCAACGCGATCGCGCAGTTTCAGAACAGGAAGAAGCGTACGAGAGTGCTAAACAAGAGTACGCTCTGGCGCAAGAAATGTTCGAGGCGCAAAGCAAAGCGTACGTCGACCAGCAAGAGGAAATTCAAGCGGAGAAGAAAGCGAAAGCCGAGGCAAAGATTACTACTCCGACAACTATGGATGTGGACGAGAAGGTCAAAACGGAAGGAATCAAAAAATCAAAACGCACATTGATTAGAAAACCAAAACCTCCGCAACCTCCGGAACAACCGACACCAATCGCCGATTTGGATTCGTACGAGGTCATTCCTGTCGAAGAGTTTGTTGATGACGATCCACAATGGCTCGAAACTGCCAAACGTGCGGGGTCTCAAATAGATATCAAAGATATTCTGAGATCAAAAGGAGCGAGCATCGGCGACGAAGCCGTCGGGAAGTTCATTGAAATTCTCGTTCCAACGCGCGGTTTATGGCGACGAGCTACGGTGACTGCGTTCGATACTTTCACCGGAGAACACGAATTGACGTTCAAATACCCCACGCCGCGCAAAAACCCGATCCTTTTTCCATCGCCTTCAGATGACGACGAAGATGAGGAAAAAGTAGAGGAAAACTTGACGCAGCGCTTTTTCTTACCTCTGTTGACAGTGAGATACTTGCCATCCATCTGGGAGCCTTACGAGGGGGTTCCGGAACCACCTTTGGAAGATGGTGGAATGGTTTTTGCTTTACCTCCCATTCCGGTCGCTGTCGGTGGCATGCGAGGCATCTTGTTACCGCAAGGACGCCGCGGCGAGGAACTCGTTCGTTACGCCGTGCTTCGCCGAGATTCAGGTGACATGAAGTGCAGAATATCCGAATACACGTGTCCAGCGACTGAATTTGAGCGCTTGGGCGGGAAAGGTTCTGCGAAAAAATGGCGCCAGTCGTTGCGTTTAGTCGGAAAACATGCAGTCACCCAAGAAACGATGGGAAAATGGCTGAAAACGATTGGCACGCAAACTGGCGCAGATTCCATCGGAAGACTAGTTGAAGTCTTTTGGCCCGTCCATGAAACCTTCTTCAATGCGGTCATTGAATCGTTCCGTGCGGATACGGGTGAGCACGAAGTTTTATACGACGACGGAAGCAGAGAAACCGTGCAGTTGAGCATGCAAACCGTTCGATGGGGCGGTAAGCAACGAGTTCCGGTGAATCCTCCACTACCTGGATCGAACAAAGTCGTCGGCGGCGGGAAAGCTTCGAAGAGAGCGAGAACGAGCAGCAACGCGCCGCCAAATTCCGGCAAAAGGGCGACTAAAGTCATCGTTAAGCAGACATGGATACAGTGCGACGACTGTTCCAAATGGAGGCGTGTTCCTGAAAAGTCAATCGCCAATCTCGGCGACGACGACAAGTGGGTCTGTAAGATGTCCGCAGACACGACGTATAACAAATGTTCGACGAAGCAAGAAATGACGGATGAGCAAATAGCCAAAGAATTTGAAACGTTGTAACGATACTAAGTAAAATGATGACGACGACGATGCTCCTCTTCTTCTTCTTCTTCTTTTCTCTTTTCTTCTAATACAACAAATGTTTTTAAAAATATACTTCTTAACGACGACGATGATGATGTAGACGTTTTCCGTATTCCTTTTACGTCCCCATTGCTCTGGCTTTCCTTCTCTCGCCTCTCCCAACCGCGGTGTAACCTTTTTGAATGTTCGACACCGACCTAGACGCGCCGCACGATTGACACCTACAATAACTTAACCTCGTCGTCGCCTCTTTCACTAACTGCGTGTCCGAACTCTTGCACATGTTGCAAATCACGTAATCGATAAAGTAGTGTCTCAAAACACCTTCGAACACTTTCGGCAGAAATCTCCCTTTAATAATCAGCCTTTGCTGACCGTCTAAAGTCCCCGTCGTCCCGAGTTCTGCCATCATGTATTGCGTCACGTGCTCGTGCGGCCTGTGCATCGCGTTGCAAATCTCCATCAAGTTTGCAAACACCGTCTTCTTCGTCCCTTCTCTCGCAATTTGCGGCGGTTTAATAATCGTTTTCGTCTTCTCCGACAACGCCGGATTCTTCTCCTTGAGAATGCCAAAGACGCGACCGAGAAGTTCGTCGTAGTGGTAGTCTCGATCGGAACCGTCCCAAGGGAGACCTAACCCGGATTGAACGCCGCCGCCGGACGACGAGGTCGTCGCTTTTTCCTCCTCTTCGTTCTCTCCTCCTCCTTCCTCGTCGTCCGATAACGCGAGTTTCTTCTTCTTCTTCGATTTCTTCTTCTTACCAAACTCTTCGACTGTTGTTATTGTTAAAGTTAAAGTTGTCGTCGTTGTGAAAGGTTGTTTGAGAGATTTTTGTGGTGAGTGGTGAGTTTTAATTTTTTGAAAGATGAGACACGTGAGAAGAGAGATAACTGTGAAGGAGTGCTTTTGTGTCTTCTCATCCTCCTCTCCGCTCTTTTATCAAACGCTCTTCTAAACATCACCAGCAGCAGTGTTCAGGTCCAAAAACGGCTTGGCTCGACGACAGACAGTCGTCGCGTTCTCATCGTCGTCACCATCTCTTTTCGCCGAATGAAAACTGCTGTTGCGTGAACAACAAAGGAAGAAGCGGATGAAGAAAAAAGAAGACAAAGAAAAACCCAAAACGAGAGAAAAACACGTACGATCCAAATCTTCTATTTTCTCCGCGACGGCTGCCGCGACACCAGCATCATCACCACCATCATTCGGAGCATCTTCCGTCTCGAACGCGTCGAAATCAACCTTCTTGGATTTTTTCTTCTTCTTTTTCAAGTCAAACTCTTCGTCGGACATGATTCTTTTTATGCGATGATGATGCGTGTGATTTTCTGTCGGCTTTCCCAGAAGAGAGGAGAACTTTGAGAAAAAAAGAACTCGTCTTTCTGTCTGAGAAAAGAAGAACGAGAAGAGGAAAAAGTGAAATTATTATACAGTGCGAATGTGTAAAGTATCATACCATCAAACGCTTTTTTTTATAACAACCGACCGTGAGTTCGCGTCGTGGATTTTATTGTCTTTGTCTTTGTCGTCGTCGGTCGCGAGTAGTATTCGTCGTCGTATTCGTCGTTGTATTCGTGAAAAATGATGGTCGCGCGCGCATCGTTAATCGCAACGCCACGGCGAGGGAGCTCTTTGTTTCGCGCACGACGAGACCGGACCGTCGACGTCGGTGTTACACTCGTAGACTTTGTTGAAAGCGTCCGCGCCGAGAAAGATGTCGTTTTGTTCGGAAGTTGCCGCCGATCCCAACCACGTGCTGCCGATGTCGTCATTGAAGTGAGTTGCGTTCAAAAACATTTCTTGCATGTTCGTGACTTCCTCAACGTCCCATTTAGAAATACCGGTTCCTTTGAACTCCGTGGCGTTCAAAAACATGCGAAACATAGTTCTGACCGACGACGTGTCCCATTTAGAAATATCTTGGTTGAAGGAGTGCGCGTTACGAAACATTTTCTCCATATTCGTTACGTGACTAGTATCCCAATACCCGATGGCTTCCTTGAATTCAAAAATCGCGTCGAACATTCTGTCCATTCTCGTCACGCTGGAGACGTCCCAGTATTTGAGACCTTTGCCTTTGAACTTGGGCAAGAAACGGAACATAAACGCAGTATCTGTTGCATTTTTCATATTCCAATAGCTCAAATCGGCATCGAAGAGCGATAGTGAAAATTGTGTAACTTTTCCGGTGCAGGCGGCCAAAAGAAACTCTGCGTCAAAGATTCCTCTAAAATTTTGGACGAGCGAAACGTCCCATTGCGGAAGGACGCCGTACTCGCTCTCGCGAGCAAATTCGGTGCAGATACCGTGAATTGGTTCTTCGCCGAGGCAATTACAAACTGCACCTTGAAGTTCGGTGAAATTGTTTGGAAAAACTCTGTTACCGAGAGCATTGAAAAAGTACGGCTTTTTCAATTCACACGTATCCGGCGGGCCGCTCGTCGATGTCTCGCATACCCACTTGTTGTTAAACGCGAGAGCTCCCGAAAACATGCTCGTAAACGTGATGTAGGAAGACGAAAGATCCCATTTGCTCACGTCACCGGCAAACTTAATTGCATCG
>Ga0255779_1000222_pt1 | contig 72030 bp, 69 predicted proteins | sample 011ome_21_FD_179977 | JGI IMG/M metagenome (GOLD analysis project Ga0255779, IMG submission 179977) | Coastal salt marsh microbial communities from the Groves Creek Marsh, Skidaway Island, Georgia - 011508AT metaG (version 2) | ecosystem: Environmental > Aquatic > Marine > Intertidal zone > Salt... | reverse complement strand
TGAGAGACGTCAAATAAACCCGCATGCGAGCGCGTGTGATTGTGTTCTGCAATAATGCCGCTGGGATAACTTATGGGCATGCTGTAACCAGCGAAGGGAACCAGCTTCGCTCCCAGTTCTTGGTGAAGTGATGTCAGTGGCGTTTCAAGTAACAACTGAGCCTCCGATGGAATGCAAACGTAATGAGTGGTGCGGGTAACTTAATGACCACACACATTTAGAATAACCGTAGCGACCATCTTAAAGTGGCCGACAGGCGTAGTATGAAGGACAACAATATGGCACGTCACCCGATGCAGGTAGTGAGTTTAATTGGGATGCCAGGAAGCGGGAAAAGTACCGTAGGCGTATTGCTAGCAAAGCGCCTTGGGTTGGCTTTCGTCGATACCGACTTGTTGATTCAAGAGCAGGAGCAAGCGACGCTGAGCGAGATTATTGCGGCGCGTGGGCATGAGGCACTGCGAGTTATCGAGGAACAGGTGCTGTTAGATATGGGTATTGGAGCCTCGGTCATTTCAACGGGCGGCTCCGTCGTCTACAGCGAGGCGATAATGAATCGCCTATCAAACGCATCCTCGGTGGTGTATCTCAGATCACAGCTCGCGACCGTTGAGTATCGAATTTCTCTAGCACCTGATCGAGGTATCGCTTCTCCCGGCAACCATACGCTCAAAGACGTCTACAACGAACGCGTACCGCTTTACGAGCGTTATGCCGATGTTACCGTCGACGTGGACAACGATCCTCCAGAGACCATTGCCGGACACGTTCTTTCTGCATTGGACAGCTACCCGGTGGAACCGGACGCGTCCGACTAGCTAACGAGAATCCCCCATAACGGCTATCGTCTAGATAGGTGCTAGCGCTCGGACTGTAATCCTCAATTGGCACACCGGTTGCTGATCGTCTGATGCTCCCGTCCGCTAAATTGGAGTTTATTTGACACAGGGACGTGTACCCGGGCGGGAGCGTCTAACACCGCTGCTATTATCAGTTGATTCGTCTTTAAAATTTAATCGAAAAATACTTGAGGAATTGTCAAAAAGGGCGGAGAGTTCACAAGAGCGGTTGGGTTTTTTTACCTTTAGAAAGAACTGGGGTGAACATGCAGGGCCGAGATCAAGACAACGATGAACTGACACTATCCGACGTCCTGAGCGAGAGCATCATAGGTGACTTTGATGAAGCGGCGCTCGATAATATCGAGAAAAACACACCAACACTTTCCGATGCGGCTCGGTTAGCACAGAAGCGGCACCGCGCCGAAGATCTGCTAGAGCGACGGCGCTTACGCGAAGAGCTAGGTGACGATGACTTCAGTTTTGACTAAGTGGATCAGACAGCTAATCCGCTACTGAGTCAGTTTCCGCGCGCCACGACATGACGTTGCCCTCGATCACGAAAAAAGCGAATAACCACAAGACGGCGTCCCAAAAGTCTAGGAAGGTGCCCTCAAAGCCCCAATAAACGGCGGCTCCAAAAAGGGTCGAATACAGGCACATCTTTGATCGGTAAAAAGCACCACTTGTAGATCCAGTGCGGTACATCATTGCCATAACTCTACGAACTTCTATTTCGAGCAGGACAACCACCAAAATCCAAGCTACTGAATTGATAAAGTCAATGACAGCAAGCCAAACGGCTCCCTGCAGAAGGTCGCGTTCTGCTGCGACCCTGTCGTAGTTTGATAACAATACCCAGTCGCCTTGAAGACATGAACTCAGAGACAACGATTCATATCGATCCAAATCGATCATGATCGACCAGTCCCCATTAAGTTCGCGACACGCTGAGGGATCCAAGGGCTCCACCGCAAGTAGGTTATAAAATTCTCCAAAATAACCCCAGCATGCAATGGCGATGGCCAATAAACACACTGATCGTATCAGACGAATGATATGCCCCGTGATACCGCGCAACGACCTATCTGAAAGTACGTAGGTCTCTAATTCGAAACACAGCAGAAGAATCAGCCACGCCGCCGTATCGATCGTTGCCGAAAATGTTTGGAAGAAACTAGCGAATGAAGTTACCGCCACATTGAGTGCTGCTGCCGCCTCGAGTTCTTCGCCCAAGAATAGATAGACGTTATTGAGAAGAGCCAGATAAACCGCGTACTTAACGTACTGGAACATCACTCGATTCTGTAAAAAAGCAGAGAACTTAAACATAGAGAGTGATCAAACTTGGAGAAGCAAGTGCTCACGCTCCCATGAACTGATCACCCGATTAAACTCTTCAAACTCATCGAGCTTTACGGCGGCATAGGCTCGGAGGAAAAGATCCCCCATTACACGAGAAAGATCAGTATTTGCATTCAACCTTCGAACCGCTTCTTCCAATGAACGCGCCACTTCCACGCTATCGTCGTTTGCAGTGCCTTGATGGGGTGCAGTGGGCTGCAGCTTGTGCTCTAAGCCCAGTAAACCACTCGCCAAGGATGCTGCAATCGCCAAGTACGGGTTGGCGTCAGCGCCAGGGAAGCGATTTTCCACGCGCCGATTAACGGGCGTGCTGTCAGGAACGCGAAATGCGGTGGTGCGATTATCGTAGCCCCAGCTTAGGTTAATGGGAGCTGAGATGTCGGGCGCTAGACGTCGATAAGAATTCACGTTCGGCGCGTAGAAACTGATCAAGTCAGGCGTGTAGCGCTGCAGTCCCGCAATGTAATGCATTAGCTCAGGAGTCGGCTGATCATTAACATCGTTGAAAATATTGCGGCCCGTCTCGAGCGATAAAATACTTTGATGAATGTGAAGCGCTGATCCCGGCTCTTTCTGCATGGGCTTGGCCATGAAGGTGGCGTACATATTATGTCGCTGCGCTGTCTCCCGGACCGTCCGCTTAAATACGAATACTTGATCGGCCATATCGAGGGGGTCACCATGGTTGAAGTTTATCTCCAACTGCGCCGCACCATTTTCATGTATCAACGTATCGACACTCAATGCCTGCGCATCGGCAAAGTCGTACATGTCCTCCACAAAGTCCTCGAACTCGGCGACCGCATCGATGCTGAAAGACATACGCGCTACTTCACGACGCCCTGACCGGCCCTTCGGGGGCATTAACTCGTAATCTGGATCGGTGTTTTTGTGGACCAGAAAGAACTCAACCTCAGGGGCAACCTCTGCGCGTAGGCCTACCTCCTCGTATAGTTTAATAATGTGTTTGAGAACATTGCGAGAGGCCAGTGGGTGAGGCTTACCGGACGTGTTGTAGCAATCAGCAATGATTTGCGCTGTGGGCTCCCGCGCCCATGGAACCTTTCGCAAGGTATTCGGATCCGGCACCAAAAACATGTCGGTATCTGTCGGCTCAACGAAATCCCAGTGCTCATCGGTGTACTCACCGGTCACCGTTTGAACCATGATGGATTCGGGCAGTTTAAGATCACCTCTACTGAGGAATTGATGGGCCGGGATAAATTTTCCTCGGGCATTGCCTGTCATATCAGGCACAAGGCATTCAACCTCTGAGATCTTATTTGCTTCGAGCCACGTGCGTATCTCCGCCGCGTTCTCTTGAGCAGGTGTTTCCGCCATCTCGGCATCGGGCGAATACACGATGGTTTTGTTTGTGCCAGACCGCTTTTTCGACGCGCTCATAAAGCCTTCATGTTGCTAAGGGACGGCCAGTATGGTGTGGCTTTTCGCCGCTATCAAGCGGCATAATTGCACTATGTCAAATCCTAAGCACAGTTATCCCGACAGTTGGTACACTGCATCATCACGGCTGCTGACAGCTCAGTCGCCCGCCCTTGGAGACCTGTCTTGCGATGTCTGTGTGGTTGGGGGTGGTTACGCCGGGTTGTCGTGCGCCTTGCATCTCGCGAAAGCTGGGAAATCGGTAGTCTTACTAGAAGCGGAGCGAGTAGGTTGGGGGGCTTCCGGACGCAACGGCGGGCATGTAGGCACTGGACAACGAGCTGACCAGCACTCGCTTGAAAAGTGGTACGGGAAACCAACGGCTAGGGAGCTTTGGCGCCTCGGACTCGAAGCCGTGCAGTTGGTGACCGAACTGATTACAGAAAACGAGATTGACTGTGAACTTGGCAAGACCAATATTCATTTTGCAGCAAAGAAATCTCACGTCAGTGAGTTGCGAGACGAGGTCGAGCATCTCAGAAAACAATACGACTACGATCTCATCACTGGCGTCGAATCATCGTCACTCGAAGAACTCACATCGGGCGTCGGATTTCACTACGGCGTTGTGGATCATGGCGCACGGCACCTGCATCCATTGAAGTTTTGCATCGGCCTCGCCGAGGCAGTTATTGCCACCGGAGCCTCCGTTTTCGAGACAAGCAGGGTAAAAGACATTGCTGTTAGGAGAGATCACGCTGTCGTATCGACAGACAAGGCAACGATCAGAGCACAAAAAGTGGTCCTGGCATGTAACGGTTATCTCGGTGATTTATTCCCACCGATTGCCAGCAACATCATGCCGATTAACAACTTCATTGTAGCCACAGAGCCACTTGACGAAGCAACAGCCAGTCGGGTCAACCCTCTGAACGCGTCACTATCGGACAGCCTTTTTGTAATCAATTACTGGAAGCTATCTGAGGATCGGCGACTGATTTTTGGGGGCGGCGAGACCTACAGCGATAAATTCCCCGAATCAATCACCGACTTTGTTCGTCCAAAGCTGCTGGCAATCTACCCAGAACTTGCAGACACGAGGCTCGACTTCGGCTGGGGCGGGACGCTCGCAATCACCCGCAATCGCATGCCAGATCTCGGAGTTCATAAGGGTATGGTTTATTACGCTCAAGGTTTTTCGGGGCATGGGGTGCCTACGGCAACCATGGCGGGGAAGCTGATTGCCGCTGCCATCGACTGTGGTAATGATGACTTTGACCTGATCTCAGGCCTCAAATCACTTAAGTTTCCTGGCGGACCCCTATTACGACGTCCGTCGCTCGTAGCTGGCATGCTCTTCTACAGCCTAAGGGATCGGCTCGGTCGATAGCCGGACTGGGCGTAATCCCACGACACCAACATGGATATACTCACTTGCATGGTGACAAATGCGACTAAGTCATATGACAAGACGTGAAATGTGAGCATCGCATGGTATGGTTGTCCTCCAGGTTTTGGAGAAAGGTTTGATGGGGCAGTTACCGGGTAAATCCAGCGCTTTATTGGTTGTGTCGGATAATAATCTCGCAAAGCAACTGACTGAGTCGCTGCATATTCAAGGGTACAAGATCGTTCGGGCGCCACTCGCGCGTGATTGTTACTCGGCCTGGTCCTCACCTGAGCGCTTCTCATTGTGCGTGATCGATCAGCATCTTGAAGATCAGCCGGGCCACGTGCTTGCAAAATACCTGGCCGAAAACAAGGCAAAGAATGTGGTGCTTTTCGGAAACCTGAGTGACGCCGAGTTGCGCCTGGGGCTCTATAGGGCGGGCGTCAACTTGCTATTAAGGGAACCCGAGGGTACGGCCGAAATCATCGCAGCGATCGAGGCTATGGCGACACCAGCACGACACAGTAGCTCGCCCAAGCCCGCCGCCGTTCTGCCGTTTCCTACCAACGCATCAGGGAAGATTCCATGGCAGGTGAAAGCACTTCAGCGAGAGTTAGTAGCGCCTGACGGTCAGGTCGTTGCGCTGACTCGAAACGAGGTTAAAGTGTGCCTCGCACTAGCGGACGCACCAACCGAGCCGACCAATCGAGACGCTCTGACACTATCGCTTTACGGAAGATTCGATCCATCAGCCAATCGCGCACTCGATGCGGTGATTAAACGCCTAAGACAAAAGATTGTCGCTAAGGTAAGCGCGGTAGATCCCATCACCACACATTATGGTGAGGGACACCGATTTACTGCACCCATCATCGCCATCAACCAATAGCGCTAAGGTGCGGCTCGCTACAGTCAGCATGACTGACGGCCATGAGCATTTGTCACTGACAAACACGCTTCCAAATGTTTGATTAATGAAGTTGCCTTGTATCAAGAGCGCCTCTTGACCAGTGAGTGCACTTCAGCAATTAGCGCCCAGTTTTCGCAAAATGCGACATATATCTCAAAATACAACTCTATCCGCAGGAAAAACGTATTACATGTTCTTGACTGCCCGCTTCGGAGGCGGCGCTTGAAGAGATCGTCGCGCCCAGCCCGTCCAGGATCGCCTTTAACGCAGTGATAGATGGGTGATCTAGATTATGATCTTCCAGCGACCACGGGATGCCGACATCTCTTATCCTTGCAAGCAACTCCCGCTCACCGGATGGCGAATGCTCCGTCCAAAGAAACAGTTCGATAAAACTCTCATCTGCAAAGGTTAGCGATGCGTTGATAAACGCCAAGAGAGCCGACTCTGTCCAATACGCTGAGCCGCGGACCTGCGCCCTCAAGCTTTCATCCAGAAGGACGCGTGTCTCGATGCCCTCATCGGCTGTGAGACGTTTGAGCTCTGCCTCAATTGTTTTCGCGACCTCATCGACCAAAAACACTTCTGTAGTCACATCTTTTGGCTCACGTCCCCGGTCATTTCTATCCGCCATGATTTTTGCATCTACGCTCAAACGCAGCTGAATGATTTCGGAAAGCGCAATATTGAGGTAGCGCCGCTCAGTCTCAGCAATGTCGGGCGCATCTTTCACGCGACGGGCGAGCACTTCTAACTGCGCCAAGTTACCCGCTACAACCGTATGAATTGCGTCTGTAAGAGCCTCTTTCCCATAGAGCGAACCTTGATATGCCTTAATCTCCTCCTCTGCGGTGATGAGACGTGCGCGAACCAAGATCGTCACTAACCAGGCAATTAAGGTGGCAACAATCGTCAACACAAATGGCAGGTAGGAAGTTCGCGCATATTTATTTTCAAACTGTTGAGCGTACGCGGCGGTGGCGGTAACTACACTACTGAAGCCATTTCTCTCTGAGCGGTATTGCAACACATCATTAGGCCGCCTATCCGGGCAGACGCCCACGCCGCTGCCTGCTGTGTAGCGGAGCAAGCATCGATCACTCCTTGGGTCATAATGAGTCACCTCGAGCGGCGCAACGGACCCTAGATCTCGCAGTTGTGAGTCAATATATTGTTCTGTCTCTACAAGATTGAGCTTCACAATGCCGATTACGGTTAGGTCACCCGCTGAATGCTGAAACACGTGCCTCCTAATGACCACAGGACTTTCAGACGTAAAAGAAAGGTCATTTTCACGCGAGGCAAGAAAATCAATTTGCTGAATACGTCCGGAACGAGCGGAAAAATCCAGGTCACGCATCATCGGATGATCGGAAATCTCGCGCCCAACTAGTTCGGGTCGGGGGTAGGAGTAATTAATCACAGCGCGCTGATCTGGGCTTACTATCGCCACAAAGAAATGGACAATCTGTGACGCGGTGTCTGAGCCATAATTACTTCTAATGATATTGCCCGCTCGAGCGATTGTTTGTCCAAGATCTTCTGTGCTCGGTGCCGCCAGTGCCGCAACAAAACCCTTGAGGTGCGTATGTAAACGAGCCGCTAATGCATCGCGAACAAGAAATCTCAGTGCAGCATCCGATTCGAATTGCTCCCTCAGTTGCTCCTCTCTCTGCTCAGCGGATTGCTCCAAACTTTGAGCAACCACAAGTAGCCCGAACAAGAGCACCGCTAGCGGAAACAAAAATAGTGCGTTGTGCGATTTGAAAAATGTAATTGGCATCCAATAGCCCGGCTTTGTCCTTACAATAAGAGGGTCCTAGGAACCGTTACTGTCAAGAGGCAGCAAGTGGTTTAAACATACATATGGGTAAAAAGGATATCACGTGGCATTCAAGTGGATAGAGAAGTTGACCCAACTTGGGGAACCGACAACCCAGAAAGTAAACGATCGTGACGAACTGGGCATGGCATTGGCCGTACTCATGTTGGAGGTCGCTAAAAGCGACTTTCAAGAGAGTGATTCTGAGATACAAAGCATGACGGCTTGGCTCAAGAGCCAAGACCTAGGCTTCGGCCACGATAATGTTACACGACTGCTGGACTCCGCCCGAGGTGAACAAGCACAGTCGTCTGGGCTTTTTGAATATACGCGTCGTGCCTGCGAGCAAATGTCGATGGAAGAGCGAGTTGAGCTGGTGGAGCAACTTTGGCTTATCGCTTATGCCGACGGTGTAATTGATAAATACGAAGAAGCGGCAATTAGGAAAGCGTCAGAGCTGCTCTACGTGTCCCACTCCGATTTTATTCGCGCCAAGTTTGCGGCAGAAGCCACCTCCAAGCGTGAAGAACAGTAATCTAATAAAAGCTACGGCTACATTTTCAGACTGTGGTCGTTACCGCTATCGTCTGGAGAGACGGTGGGCACCCGGTCCCGTCTGCGTGTTCGTTGGCTTGAACCCATCAACCGCCACTGCGGGAAGTAATGACGCCACCGTACGAAAATGCGTGTCGCTAGCGAGAAGTTGGGGGTTTTCCGGGATAACCATGGCAAACCTGTTTGCAATCCGCTGCCGTTACCCGCAGATCTTATCGACGCATCGAGATCCTGTTGGGCCAGAGAACGATCAAGTGTTGATGACGGTAATCGGGGGAGCTCAGACAGTCGTCGCCATGTGGGGCAACCAGGGATTGAAAGGTTATGGCTTGGGTACGAGACGTGATAGCTACGCATTGTCACTTCACAATAACTGGCAATGCATCGGCATCACAATGCACGGCGCCCCTAGGCACCCGCTTTACGCCCCAAAAACGTCAGCGCTAATACCTCTCGCCAATACGCCATAACAGAGGCCGTGGTTTGTTCAAAGGGCTAATCTTCCGTCAAACACAGCACGCGCTTGATCCCGCGCCTACAGGTCGCAATCGCAACGGGTTCCGTGAACAAGAAGCACTCATAAAATGATGACTAACGCGGCCCACTCCAGCCCGAGATAACGATGCGAGCCCTGATGCCGCTAAATGTTGTTTACCTTCTTTGCCGCGGTTTTGACCCAAATCCTAACCCACTTGGAGTAGACACCCTAGTGACAGTTCACCTTGCGCTTAGCTACCATCCATCACGCTATCAATCTCCGACTTAACACCATGCTTATTCCACCTGCAAATTCAGTTGAATTACTCCCTTGTCGCGGCTGCACTGATAAGTGCCAAAACCGACAAACATGCCAGGGCGCTCCGTGGAGAAAGCCCTCTCAAAGCGGCGGAGACGTTCGCGAGAAATAATCTATCACTCCCTAGGCGTATATCGTTTTTGTCACATTTGGCGTTTCGTGTTATAAAGAAGGTGTCAATTTAATTAGGCACCACTTATTTATCATGTACCGACTCAGTGTGTTCCTATGTTTTTTCTTTGCGAGCTTGGTCATTGCACTGTTCACGCTGATTGTTTCTGATGACACCTTCACACCGGGGAGCGATAACGCCGCGATACTGGTTCAGGACCTGACGTCACTCCGCGCCTGGGTTGTCGTTATCGGGTTAGTCGTTTTTTCCTGGAATGCCGCCACAAAGAAGCCAAATGCCCTGCTCGTGACAGTACTCACGGCTTTAGCATGGGTCATGTTCTTGGAAGACTACATGGTCCTAGACAGCGTGCTCTTCATAGCCAACCATCCCTTAGCACAAGCAGTGATCATCACGCGCCCTGTTTTTCTCGTGGCATTGACATACGTTGCTTTTAAACAGTGGGAGGTCGATTTATCGTGAGCGAACATAAACTGCATGACGAATTGCGACCGTCAGATGAGGAGATTAATGCGCTGCTTGCAGAGCCCTATACGTTCTCATTTCAAAGTATCAGAGCCTCCTTAAACAAGCGCTCAAAACTCTTCAAGTACACGTGGATTACGTTGATGGCAATTACCGCGCTGTATTTGATGGGTTGGTTTACTGGGCTTATCAAGCCCTTTATGGCGGCGGGCGCTAGCGGTTTGGAGGCCGACTATCAACTACACCAGATCAGATTTCTGCTCGCATTTATCATGCTTGCGGTAGGAGCAGTGGCTCTAAACTATGACTACTACATGCGTGAAACGCTTATCGCCTCAGCCTGGGTACAATTTTACTTTCTGGTCACGGGTATAGCACGCTACGCGCGCACGGTGCCCGACGACAGCTACCAGTTGCTAGCGGCCTATGCAGGCAATTTAGTTTTTATACTTTTTTTATTGCTGATACTTATCGTTGAGGAACATAAGCTACAGCAACGACCATAAGCCATCCTTTAATAAACTCCCGCCATGCGTGCGAGCAATTGACTCAGCAAGCTGAATCCGGTCACAACCACGATTAGCAAAACAATCAGCAATAAGGGCCTAAAGGGCTTTTTTTCAGTCGCGTTAACTCCCGTGCGTACAAAACGATCGACACGTGCCTGATCTTCCTCAGACAAGACTGGGTGGTCATCTTCTGGTTTGTCATTGCTCATAGCGACTCTCAAGATTACGTGCGACGCAGTGCAGAGCGTCTGCGCTGAGCTGTATCTTAGCAGGGCTTAGGCGATCAAAAACACGTAATGATGAATGACGAGGTCCTTGCCCTGAGTACGATCTGGCAATGATAGGTGGCTTATCACTAGTTTCTCTAATGCGATCGATTAGAAAAATCTCGAGGCACGCGCTGGCAGCCATTCTCGTGCCGCAATGTGCCTGCTGCCGTCGGACACATCAATTACCCGAGCGGCTCTGTACTGCCTGCCTTACATCCCTAAAGTCCAATTTGTGTCCTCGATCATTGAGGTTGTCGGTGGAACGTGCAGCTGACAGGACAAACATCGAGACGCACTACTCGGTCCCGTTGGCTCAAAGGGTTGCAGGGATATCCCATCTGCAATCAGTCTTTTGCTATCGCGACGTTGTTCCCGACCTGCTTATTCGTTGGAAGTACAATGGAATGGTTGAACTGACCGACATTATCGCGTACTGGGTGACTCATAACTGCGAGGTCTCGTATTCATATGACCTCGTAACCATAATTCCCTGTCATTGGCGACGACGCCTCATCCGCGGATTCGACCACATCTGGTTACTCGCCAACACTCTCGCTAAACACGGGTTGATCCAAACACCGGTCAAAACCCTTCAACACTCCAAGCCATTACCCTTCCTACATTTGCAAGCCGCCTCTGATCGTCACATTGATCCTGATCACTTTCGTACCGTGCGCTCCGTCAAGGACAAACGGATATTAATCATTGATGATGTGATCACCTCCGGTGCCGCCTTGAGCGCAGCCGCAGCAGTGCTGAAGCGCGAGGGTGCCTTGGAGGTCAGTGCACTGACGGTAGCAACGGCCAGAGAACTGTTATTGCCGGCGTCGAGAACGCGGGTATAAAGAATTCATAACCCACCTCGAAAAAGAGTTGCCTGCCAATAAGGTTCTGTCGAGCGTATCAAAATACGCTTGCGTTTCAGCCGGGTCACGAAACATGTCTTCTCGCGTATAGCGAGGCTCACTATCATCCAGCTCTCTCACAATCACTGCAGGGTTGCCCGCTACGATGACATTAGCTGGAATATCTTTTGTGACCACTGAACTTGCAGCAACAATACTGTTATCCCCAATGGTCACTCCTTTCAATACAGTGGAACGGTCACCTAGCCATACGTTATTACCGAGGCGAACGGGCTTCGGCGTCTCATCGCGATTGACGCGATCGTAAAGCCCATGCCAATCGGAATCAGTGATGTAACTGCCATGGGCCATCATGCAACCATTCCCTAACACCACCTCGTCGCTAGCGGAAATTCTTGCGCCCGGACTCATCAGACAAGCATCGCCAATCTCGACACGCCCTTCCCCAAAATTGCGGCCCCAGACACCAATTTGTACGGGATGATGCATTTCCCCTATCGCGGTAAATGAGTGCCCGATACGGATATTGGGACCTGATATGATGAAGAACCACGGCGACATGATGGTTGAGAACGCTCCCAATGATTCACACCGCGGCGCCAAAAACCACCAGATCCAAAATGCGCGAAACTTCAGGTATAACCGCTTTACCCAATAAGGCCTCACATCACGTCGCATGACCGATTAGTCCGATAAAATGAGCGTTTATGATCGCAACCAACAGGACCTGTATCAAATGAATCTTGAGGGCATCACCAGTGTGTACTCGAACCAGTCCTCGGTTCACGACGATCTCAAGAAGCTCGTGGAGAAGCACATGGGAACCGCATGGCAGGAACCCACACCCCCGCACGCTCGAGACGCTGCAGAAAAGATCATCACGCGGTTAAAAGCACACGGAGGGCCACTTATTCTGGACTCCTTTTGTGGAACCGGCATGAGCACCGTAAAACTTGCATCCCTTTATCCAGAAGCACTTGTCATCGGCATCGATAAGTCAGCGGATCGGCTCCGACGTCATATGCCGGGGAAGTCAGTCAACTATCAACTGATGCGTGGTAACTGCGAGCATATTTGGGCCCAGCTCGTGTCGGCAGGCATATCCTGCGCCCAACACTACCTCCTTTACCCCAACCCTTGGCCCAAGAAGACGCACATAAAACGGAGAATCCACGGCCATCCATCGTTTCCATTACTCAAACAACTGGGTGGCTCGGTAGAGCTGAGGAGTAACTGGAAAATTTACGTCGATGAATTCGCTATTGCGTCACGACTGCTAGGCCTCGATGCCAGGGTGGAAAGCCTCTCAGCCACAGAGCCTATGACCTTATTCGAGCGTAAATACACTGCAAATAATGAAAATCTATGGATGTGCAGGGCAGTCGCGGTCTAAGACTCTGGAATAAACACAAGCGGCTGCGCTAAGGTGTCTAGTAACAATAATGAGGCAACTATGACACTGCAGGCACTTCCTTCCACTGACGCTGAGCACGCAAACGATCCACTTTGGAATACGATTTGCTCAGAGGTTCGTGAACTAATTCGCACGGAACCCATGCTGGAAGACTTTCTGCAAGCAACGGTTTTGAGCCACTCCAGCTTGGAAAGCGCTCTCAGTGCCCACCTAGGAAATCAGATCGACTGCGCGACCGTTCCAGCACGTGTACTGTGCCATGTTATCTCCGAGGCATTTTCTACACGCGATGATATTCGTCAAGCGATGCGGGACGATCTGCAAGCAGTCGTTGAAAGAGACTCTGCTTGCGAGTCGTTTCATTTGCCCCTCCTCTACTTCAAGGGTTTCCAAGCCTTGCAATTGCACCGTGTTGCAAACTGGCTGTGGCACCAGGACAGACGTTCACTGGCGCTCTTAATGCAGAGTAGGGCTTCAATGAAATTTGGCGTTGATATCCACCCAGCCGCCACCTTTGGCAGTGGCATCATGTTGGACCATGCCACTGGCCTCGTGGTGGGCGAAACCGCGGTTATCGGTAATCAGGTCTCGATACTGCAGAGCGTGACTCTGGGCGGCACGGGCAAAGAACATGGCGACAGGCACCCAAAAATTGCCGACGGGGTTTTGATTAGTGCTGGCGCGAAAATACTCGGGAATATTAGGGTTGGCGAAGGTGCCAAAGTGGGCGCGGGCAGCGTTGTTTTGAGAGATGTGCCACCACACACAACCGTTGCAGGGGTCCCAGCTAAGGTAGTGGGAAGGCCCGACTCAGACCTTCCCGCGCTCAACATGAATCATGAAATACCCGACTACGAGTGGTAGGCCGGCGATAGCTTTATAACCGCATCGACCATTGCCCCAACACACTCAGGGTCGATCCCTGGTGTGATGCCATGACCTAGATTGAAAATATGCCCGGTTCCAGACCCATAGCTTTCTAGGATCTTCGCCACCTCATCACGAATCCGCTCGGGCTGCGCATTGAGCATGGCGGGATCCATATTGCCCTGCAGTGCGACCTTGTCACCCACCCGGGTGCGAGCCACTCCAATATCGGTTGTCCAGTCAAGACCCACCGCATCGGCACCGCACTCAGCGATTTGTTCCAACCACTGTCCGCCACCCTTGGTGAAGACAATCACCGGCACTCGTCGACCATCAGCTTCTCGAGGCAAACGCTCGACCACCGCTTGCATGTATCGAAGGGAAAACTCTTGATAGGCACTGTGGCTTAATGACCCACCCCAGGTATCAAAAATTTGGAGCGCCTGCGCACCCTGCTCCACCTGAGTTGTCAGATAAACCGCAACAGCGTCCGCCAACTTATCAAGGAGCTGATGCATCGCCGCAGGATTATTGAAAGCTAACGACTTAGTCTTCGCGAAGTCCTTAGAAGAACCGCCTTCGACCATGTAAGTCGCCAGAGTCCATGGTGAGCCAGAGAAACCAATCAGTGGCACTTTGCCGTTGAGTTCCTTCCGAATCAAGGACACTGCGTCCATGACATAGCCCAACTCATCGCGCGCCCTGTTGGGCTCTAGTGCAGCGATCTCGGCTTCGGTAGATAACGGTCTTTCAAACCGTGGCCCTTCGCCTTCCGTGAAATAGAGCCCTAAACCCATGGCGTCAGGGATGGTCAAGATGTCTGAGAATAAAATAGCAGCGTCCATGTCGTAACGACGCAGCGGCTGCATGGTTACTTCACAGGCAAGTTCCGGTTGAGTACACAAACCCATGAAGCTCCCGGCCTGTGCGCGGGTAGCGCGATATTCGGGTAAATATCGGCCTGCTTGGCGCATCATCCAAAGAGGTGTTCGGTCTACGGGCTCACGCAACAAAGCCCGCAAAAATCTATCGTTTTGCAGTGGTGCCATACCGGCAGGATCCCCCGAGTGGTCGCCTCTATGTGCAAACTCACCCTGATCTTTTTTATATTTAGACCGCTAGGTAATCCAAAATACCCTCTGCGGCCTGCCTTCCTTCCCAAATGGCCGTAACCACCAAGTCAGATCCGCGTACCATATCACCACCAGCGAAGACTTTGGGATTTGTTGTTTGAAACTTGAACGTTTGATGTTCGGGCGCAATGACACCCTTCCAGTCATTCAATGCAATTTCCATATCAGCCATCCATTGAGTCGGGCTCGGCTGAAAACCGAAGGCCATGATGATGGCATCCGCTTCAAGTGTTGCCTCCGACCCTTCGACTTGCTCAGGTCGACGACGGCCGTCGGGACCGGGCTCACCCAAGCGGGTTTCCACGACCTTGACACCAATGGCTTCGCCAAAATAATCCAAGATACCAACTGGCTGCCGATTGAAAAGAAACTGCACACCCTCCTCGCGAGCATTTTGGACCTCGCGACGCGAGCCGGGCATGTTTTCCTCGTCCCGGCGGTAAACACAAAACACTTGCTCTGCCTGTTGGCGAACCGCCGTCCTTACGCAGTCCATTGCAGTATCACCACCGCCCAATACAACAACCGTCTTACCCTTCAAATCGATGAAGTTTTCTCTTGGTTGCGAGTAGCCCATTTTTTCGTTCACATTCCCGACGAGATAATCGAGGGCCTTGTGAACACCAGGCAAATCTTCGCCCTCGAAGCCACCCTGCATTGCGGTGTAGGTTCCCATGCCGAGGAAAACGGCGTCGAATTCCTCCAGCAAATCATCGGCATCGATATCGATGCCAATTTCAGTATTGAGCCGGAACTCAACGCCCATGCCCTCAAACACTTCTCGGCGACGTTGCATCACCTGCTTTTCAAGCTTGAACTGCGGAATACCAAAGGTCAGCAATCCTCCGATTTCGGGATAGCGATCAAAAACAACGGGGGAAACGCCATTACGCGCCAATATATCAGCGCAGCCCAGGCCTGCCGGTCCAGCGCCAATGATGGCCACCCGCTTTCCGGTCGGAATGACATCGGACAAGTCTGGACGCCAACCCATCGCCAGCGCCGTATCGGTGATGTACTTCTCGGCATTTCCAATCGTTACCGCACCAAATCCGTCATGCAGCGTACAGGCGCCTTCGCACAACCGATCCTGAGGGCAAACACGTCCGCATACCTCGGGAAGCGTGTTTGTCTGATGACTTAGTTCAGCCGCCTCATATAAACGCCCCTCTGCTAACAGCTTTAGCCAGTTAGGAATCAGATTATGAACAGGGCACTTCCATTCACAGTAAGGATTTCCGCACTCCAGACAACGATGAGACTGCTCAGCAGCCGTCTGCTCCGTAAACGGATCGTAGATTTCGACAAATTCCTCAGTTCTAGACTGCATCGACCGTTTATTTGGGTCACGCCGCTCTACATCGAGAAACTGGAATGGATTTGCTAATCGCTCAGTCATTGCGTCAGCCTCAATCTGTATAGCGGAATCGCGCCAGTAATTGATGGAAGTCAGCGGCCTTCGGCTTGACTAACCAAAACTTACCAACGTAATCCTCAAAATTATCTAGAATTGTCTGCCCCCACTGAGAACCCGTTTCAGCAACAAACTCTGCAATGTTGTCACGCAAAAAGTGCCGATGCGCTTCCGCCGCTTCGCCGTTAATGCGATGAATTTCTACTAACTCGCTGTTGTAACGATCAGGGAATACTCGATCTTGGTCCAAAACAAAGGCCACGCCGCCCGTCATGCCCGCACCAAAGTTTAAGCCCGTCGTGCCCAGCACGGTGACGCACCCGCCCGTCATGTACTCGCAACAGTGGTCACCTGCGCCCTCAATCACCGCATGTGCACCAGAGTTTCGGACAGCGAAGCGCTCTCCCGCGCAACCTGAGGCAAAAAGCCGCCCACCTGTAGCGCCGTAGAGGCATGTGTTACCAATAATGCTCGCATCACGGCTCACAAACCGGCTGTTTTCTGGCGGATAAATCACCAACTTTCCACCGGCCATGCCCTTTCCAACATAGTCGTTGCAGTCGCCCGCGAGATACATATGAAGGCCACCGGCATTCCAAACACCAAAGCTCTGACCCGCCGTACCTTTAAGTTTAAGAACAATCGGCGCATCTTCCATGCCCAAGTTGCCGTAGCGCTTGGCAATCTCCCCTGACAATCTTGCGCCAATTGAGCGGTCGCAATTGGTAACGGTGAAAGTAAAGTCTCCACCTTGTTTCGCATCAATTGCTGGAAGCACTTGGTCCAATATCAGCGCTGCCTTTTCACCCTGATCGAACGGTGGATTGCGCTCCACCTCACAGAACTGGGGCTGGTCAACCGCGTTTTCGTCAGTCCAGGTTATGGGATGCAAGTCGAGCGAATGCTGTTTTTCGGTTGTGCCATCAATATGCTCCAGGAGATCGACACGTCCAATCAGATCTTCGAGCTTGGACACACCCAGCATTGCCATCCATTCGCGTGTTTCTTCAGCAACAAACCGGAAAAAGTTAACGACGCGCTCTACATCGCCCACAAAGTGATCTGCTCGCAGCTCGTCATTTTGCGTCGCAACGCCTGTAGCGCAATTATTGAGATGGCAGATGCGCAAGTACTTACAGCCCATGGCAATCATTGGCGCTGTGCCAAAACCAAAGCTCTCGGCGCCCAAAATAGCCGCTTTGACAACGTCGAGGCCGGTTTTCATACCGCCGTCTGCTTGAACGCGAATCTTGCCACGAAGCCGGTTGCCACGAAGCGTTTGATGGACCTCAGCAAGTCCGAGCTCCCAGGGAGAGCCAGCGTGCCGAATCGACGTCAGTGGGCTGGCAGCCGTACCGCCGTCATAACCCGAAATGGTAATCAGATCTGCGTAGGCTTTCGCAACACCGGCAGCGATTGTGCCAACCCCGGGTTCCGATACGAGTTTTACAGAGACCAGGGCTTCGGGATTAACCTCTTTCAAATCGAATATGAGCTGAGCCAAATCTTCGATCGAGTAGATATCATGATGCGGTGGTGGCGATATCAGAGTGACGCCAGGGACCGAATAGCGGAGGCGGGCAATCAGATCGTTTACCTTGCCTCCCGGCAACTGACCACCTTCTCCTGGCTTGGCACCCTGCGCGACTTTAATCTGAAGGACCTCGGCATTGACCAAGTAATGCGGAGTAACGCCAAATCGCCCCGAGGCTATCTGCTTAATTTTGGAGACACGATTGGTGCCATACCGTGCTGGATCTTCACCGCCTTCACCACTATTTGAACGCGCGCCAATCTCATTCATGCCCATTGCCAGCGCCTCATGGGCCTCCGGCGACAGTGCACCCAATGACATGCCGGCAGAATCGAAGCGCTTGAGTATGGCCTCAATAGGTTCAACATCATCCAATGCTATGGGCGTTGGGCTAGGCTTTAATTGAAGTAAGTCACGAAGGGCTGCAACAGGTCGGTCATTACAATGATCCGCGTAGGCCTTGTAATCCCGCGCCTCGTTACTGACCACCGCGCGCTGTAGACTCATGACAACATCGGGGTTGTAGGCGTGATACTCACCGCCATGCACGTACTTCAAAAGACCGCCAGCAACGACTGGCTTGCGCTTGAGTCTCGCTCCACGGGCCAATTGCTTTTGGTCGTACTCTAGGTGAGCAAAACCGGCGCCAGCAATGCGCGAAGAAACGCCCCGAAACGCCATTTCAACCACTTCCGCATCAAGGCCAACGGCTTCGAACAGCTGGGCACCACGATAGCTATTGACCGCAGAAATGCCCATCTTCGACATAATCTTTAGCAGGCCCTTGTTGATGCCCTTCCGATAATTCTTGTAACAGACCGAAGGTGCTCCAAGGATTTCGCCACTGCTTAACTGGTCAGTTAACACGCTATAGGCTAGATACGGATAGATAGCGGTCGCACCAAAGCCGAGCAAACAAGCCACTTGATGCGAATCGCGGGCGCTGCCTGTCTCAATAATGAGATTTGAATCCGCGCGCAGGCCATGAGCAATCAGGTGATGATGCACCGCACCGGTGGCGAGCAAGCTATGAATTGGAATCCGCGGTTCGGCGATGCTTCTGTCGGAGAGTACTAAAACGCTGGCACCGCCCGCCACGTGTGCTGCCGCTTCTTGGCATAGCGTCTCAAGCGCAGCTTTAAGAGTTGTCTTTTCAGGATCATAGGTCGTATCGATAACCTGCACTTTTAAGCCGGACTCGTTCAGCGCAAGAATCGATTCAAACTTTCCTTGTGATAGCACAGGCGATGTCAGGCTGACGCGGCGCGCGTGACGCTCTGTTTCCTCGAATAAATTCCCCTCACCTCCGAGATCAACTTCAAGCGACATCACAATCGCCTCTCTCAAAGGATCGATGGGCGGGTTGGTCACCTGCGCAAACTTTTGCCTGAAGAAATCGTATAGCGAGCGTTCACGCGAAGACAGAACGGCCATCGGTGTGTCATCGCCCATCGAACCAACAGCTTCATTACCCGACTCAGCTAACGGCTTCAGTACTTGATCGCGCTCTTCAAGGCTAACCTGGAACATTTTCTGATACACATCGAGTTCATCGCCCTCAATTGGCGCCGATACCGTGGTGTCGTACGAAGCCTCAATGTGCCGCGCATTGTCGCGGAGCCAGCGCTTATAGGGCTTACTGGTCTTCAGTTTGTTATCAATGTCTTTGGTGTGCAGTACTTCACCTGTCTCGGTATCGATAACAAGAATTTGGCCGGGTCCGACACGGCCCTTGGCAACAACGGTCTCTGGTTCGTAGTGATAGGTACCAACTTCTGATGCCAGTGTGATAAATCCATCAGTCGTCGTCACCCAACGCGCAGGCCGTAATCCATTTCGATCAAGCAAACAGCATGCATACCGGCCGTCGGTTAAAACGATGCCCGCTGGCCCGTCCCAAGGTTCCATATGCATTGCGTGATACTGGTAAAACGCTTTTAAGTCTGGATCGATGTCCTCAATGTTTTGCCATGCCGGTGGTATCAGCATTCGGAGCGCTTTAGGAAGCTCAACACCACCAGTCACCAACAACTCGAGCATATTATCGAGGCTCGACGAGTCCGAGCCTGACTCGTTAACCAGTGGCGTGACGCTGTGGAGATCAGGCAGTAGCGGCGAAGAAAGCTTCGGCGTGCGCGCCTTAGACCAATTGCGATTTCCCTCAATCGTATTGATCTCACCATTGTGGGCCAACATACGGAATGGCTGCGCTAGGGGCCATTTAGGTAATGTATTAGTGGAGAAACGTTGGTGGAAAACACAGATTGCAGTCTCCAACGTCTCATCACCCAGGTCGGGAAAGAAATGCTCAAGGTCTGATGGCATGACCAGGCCTTTGTAGGCGATAACACGATCTGACAGGCTACAAATATAAAAATCGGTTTCATTAACCATCGCCATCTCGACACGACGGCGGATCATGAAGAGACGAGCGGCTACTTCTTCATGGGTTGCATCGTCAGACTCCAGGAAAACTTGCTCAATGGCAGGTAACTGCTCAAGCGCAATTTCACCACAGACATCCGGCTGCGTGGGAACGGTGCGCCACGTAGCAACCGAGAAATCAAATTCTTCAGCAGCAGCGGAAAAAGCCTCTCTAACGCGTGTTTGACTATCAGCGTCGGCGGACATGAACACCATGCCTACCGCATAGGTTGATTTCAGTTCGCGGCCCAGCAAATCGCGAGCGCGAGCGCGCACAAAGTTGGCAGGCATCTGTAGCAGCAAGCCACAACCATCGCCCGTTTTTCCATCGGCGGCAATGCCACCACGGTGGGTCATACACGTAAGCGACTCAATGGCAGTCTGAAGGAGCTTATGGCTAGCCACACCTTGCTGGTGAGCAATCATGCCAAAACCACAATTGTCCCGGAACTCGTCGGGATTGTATAAGCCGCGCACTTCGTCAGTCGTGCCAACGGTCGCCTTCACGATGTCTGATGACTTCATGTCTGAGCTTGCTCGCTTGATAAAACTGGGGCTTCGCGCGTTGAACACGTGAGACCAAAAAGGCCCAACATTTTACACATCTAGGCCTTTATCTACAATTTGCGTAAACGCAAATTAAGACCGCCCTGTCTAGGGGATTTTACAAGCTGAGGGCTATTTCGGATTCATCGAGATCTGGCGTAATGCAGGCCTTACCCAGGGACTCCAGCAATACGTAGCGGATTTTCCCCGCCTGAACTTTCTTATCGCCCTGCATTGCGGACATAAACGCATCGATACCCATGCCGTCAGGTGCCTCGGTAGGGAGGGAAAAGGCACGCAAGAAGTTGTTTAGCGCCGCGACTGAGTCAGGAGATATGGCGCCCCGCCCCGCAGAAATACGTGTGGCAATAGACATACCGGCGGCTACCGCCTCGCCATGCAACCAAGCACCAAAACCCTGCTCCTTCTCGATAGCGTGGCCGAAGGTATGTCCGAAATTCAATATGGCTCTGACACCCCCTTCGCGCTCATCCCGTTTCACCACATCGGCTTTAATGGCACAGCACCTGGCAATAACATCCGCTAGAAGGACCTCGTCACGCCGAAGCAGTGCGTCAGTATGGGTGATCAGGTCATCGAAGAAGTTGGCATCAGCGATAAGACCGTACTTAATGACCTCAGCCATACCCGCTGCGTACTCTCGGTCCGGCAAGGTCTCCAGCGTTGCCGTATCAATGATGACTCCAATGGGCTGGTGGAAAGCCCCTATCAGGTTTTTCCCCATCGGATGATTGATACCCGTCTTTCCACCAACAGAAGAGTCAACTTGCGACAGTAACGTCGTTGGCACCTGAATGAAATCGACGCCGCGCAGAAAGGTCGCGGCAGCAAATCCTGTCATATCACCCACCACCCCACCGCCCAGGGCAATAAAGACGGTGCTTCGCTCGTGCTTATCCTCAAGGGCGGCAGTAAGGATGCGCTCATAGGATGCGAAGGTCTTGTGCGTTTCACCATCCGGCAGTGCAACAACGGTCACCTTGCGATCGGTTTCACCATCATCGTGAAGCGCATCCAGAATAAGCGACTGAAATAGTGGCGCTACCGTAGTGTTGGTGACGAGGCATACGTTACGATTGGAGACGAGCGCTCTAAGTACGCTTCCATCAGAAAGCAACCCACGGGCAATGTGGATTGGATAGCTTCTGTCAGGCAATTCTTCAGCAAGCCTTACTGTTATCTCAGGTATTCTGTGACTCATGGATCGCCCTTGTCGAATGACTCAAGTTTTTCAGCGATGACCCCAGCGAGCCTTTTGGCGGAGCCTCCCGTCGATGCAACCGTAATGTCCGCGACCTCGCGATACAGTGGTTCACGCACGGCCATGATCTCTCGGAGTACTTGTCTGACGTCTCTGCCCACCAAGAGTGGTCGCTTGGTCTTACCTGCCGTGCGACTCACCAGGGTGGACAAAGACGCTTCCAAATAAACAACTGTACTCGCGCTTGACATAGCGGCACGATTCTCCGCTCTCAGGACAACACCGCCTCCAGTTGCAATGACTACATTATCTTTGGTAGCGAAGTCGTTGACGACAGCGCTTTCACGATTACGAAAACCAGATTCTCCCTCTACGTCGAAAATCCAGGGGATGTCCGCGCCCGCCCGCTCCTGTATCACCTCATCAAGGTCGAAGAATGAGGCCTGCAACTGAGCAGCAAGGTGTCTACCCACGGTAGATTTACCGGCCCCGGGAGGACCGACCAAAAAGACTCGCATGTTATCCCTCGATCACTAGCGACCCTAGCTTAATCGAGCAGCGCCTCAGAGAGAATGCGCGGCGTGATAAAGATCAAAGTTTTGACCTTTTTTGGTCGTGGAGCTGATATCAATCCCAACTCTGGATCTTTGCTCATTTTTCGCAACGCACTAAACATAAACCGACAGGTTGTCCTGTTACCGCATACCAGCAACCAACATAGCCTTATAAAAGGACGGCAACAGTCTTGTTACAACACAGGTTGAGGTAAAATACGAGTGTAGGGTTAAGATATAACCATAAAAGTATGACGACTACGTCGTATTTCCAACCAAAATTAAGGCCGGAGACCTAAGGCTTGTCGGTAGTCAAACAAAGCGCAAAAATCCTCATGCTAATCACAGCGGCCGCTGTGTGGTGGCTAGCTGGTTTGTATTTGTATCTCAGCCCCAAGTTACCTGAGGCTGAAGCGCTTACCGACATCAAATTACAGACACCGCTTCGCATCGTGAGTTCGGACGGACAGCTCATTGGTCAGTTTGGTGAGCAGAAAAGAATCCCGGCACGGTATGAAGATCTTCCGCAAAGCTTTGTTGATGCTCTGCTTGCTGCTGAGGATGATGGATTCTTTGAACACTCGGGTATTGATTTTCTCGGACTAGCCCGCGCCGTATCTGAGTTGGTGGCTACTGGAAGTAAGCAAAGCGGTGGATCGACGATCACGATGCAGGTGGCGAGAAATTTTTTCTTAACCCTGGATCAGACGTTCATCCGGAAGTTCACGGAAATTCTTCTGGCGCTGGAAATCGAGCAACGCCTGACGAAAGAAGAAATTCTTGAGCTTTATGTCAATCGAGTGTTTTTGGGTCACAGGAGTTACGGTTTCGAGACCGCGGCGCAGACCTATTACGGGCGGTCACTGAGTGAACTTTCAGTCGCCGAACACGCCATGCTCGCGGGGGTACCTCAAGCCCCATCGCGCAATAACCCTCTGAGCAATCCAAAGCGAAGCGAAATCCGCCGAAATTGGATTTTGGGGCGCATGTTATCCCTCGATATGATTAATAGGGCGACCTACGAAGACGCAGTCGCGAGCACTGACATTGCATCGTTTAATGGCCTTAAAGTTGAGGTGGATGCTGACTACGTTGCAGAAATGGCACGTCAATTCGCTGTCGATCGGCTAGGTAGCAATGCCTACACCGATGGCTACGTGGTGCACACAACCGTAAACGGTGACTTGCAGCAGGCGGCCCGCGATGCGGTTATTGACGGCCTAATCACCTACGACAATCGCCACGGTTGGCGTGGGCCGGAGCAGCAGCACCCCCCCCTCAAAGACGAAGCGCCCGAGACACTTGATAAACGGTGGCGAAGCGCATTGCGCGCCATGCCGGTCATCGCCGATTTGCGGCCCGCCATTGTTACCGAGGTCTTGGAGGACAGTGTCCGGGTTCTGCTGAGAGACGGAACCGAAGGCTTTCTGTCGTGGAGCGATGATCTTCGCCGAATTCGGCGTTACATGGATGAAGACAGACGAACTGCAAACCCGCAAACCGTCAGCGACCTGCTGTCAGTGGGTGATTTAATCCGCGTCAGTGAAAGTGAAGAAAACCTGCGTCTAGCCCAGGTGCCTCGTGTACAGGGGGCGCTCGTGTCGCTCGACCCAACTGATGGCTCCATTAAGGCCCTTGTCGGCGGTATGGGCTTTGTTCTCTCTAACTTCAATCGGGCGACACAGGCCAAACGTCAGCCCGGATCAAATTTTAAGGCGTTTCTTTATGCGGCCGCCCTCGAAAACGGCATTCATCCAGCCACATTGATTAATGATGCACCTGTGGTCGTTGGAAACCTAACCGATGAGGACTTATGGCGCCCTGAAAATGATAGCGGCCGCTTTTATGGTCCGACGCGGGTGAGAGAGGCGCTCACATTTTCGAGAAACCTTGTGTCCATTAGGGTGCTTCAACAACTCGGGGTCCGAAAGCTCATCGAAATGGCTTCTCGCGTGGGGTTCGACGTCAGTGACATGCAGCCCAACTTAACACTCGCGCTAGGTACCCATGCCTACACACCGCTCGAAGTTGCGGGTGGATACACGGCGATTGCCAACGGTGGCTTCAAAGTAGAACCCTGGTTAATCGACAGAATTGACGACGTCGACGGAAATATCATTTACGAGGCCGATCCCCTTGTTGCCTGCCCGGCATGCGAAACACCAGAGACTGAAGATGAATTTCTCGAAGCCTCCAGGATTGAAGATCTCTTGGAGGACGCCGAACCCGAATTTCGGGAAGCGCCGCGGATCATCGATGAACGTGTGACCTATGTTCTGACGTCAATGTTAGAAGACGTCATACAACGTGGAACCGGAAGACGAGCACGCGTGCTGGAACGCAATGATCTGGCCGGTAAAACCGGAACGACAAACGGCCCTCGTGACGCCTGGTTTTCGGGTTACAACAAAGATCTAGTCACCACCACCTGGGTGGGATTTGACGATTACAGTCTGATGGGGCGCCGCGAATTCGGCGGCACCGCCGCACTGCCCATTTGGATAGACTTCATGCGGGTGGCCTTACCGGCAGAGAGTGCTGCGGCGGAGATGCCGCCTGGGGTTCTAAGATTGCGAATCGACAAAGAATCAGGACAGCGAACAGATAGCCAATCTTCATCCATGTGGGAAGTATTCCTACAGGAATTTACGCCTGCAAATCAGCGAGGGCGGAACAATTCTGACTCAGAGGACCTAGACGGGTTGTTCTGATCTACCGTATCGGATCAACCCCCTTTTTTGAGACAAAAAAAACGCCGGCGAAAGCCAGCGTCTTCGAAACAAACACGGCACTTACTTCTTTAGGCTGCGACCAGCGAAACGCTTGTTGAAACGATCGACCCGACCGCCAGAATCAACAATTTTCTGCTTGCCAGTAAAAAACGGATGACACCGACTGCAGACGTCAATAGTGATATCCTGCGCAAGCGTTGAACGCGTCTTGATTTCGTTGCCACAGCTACAACGAGCAGTGATGTCTTCGTAACGCGGATGAATATCTGCCTTCATGTTGCCCTCGAGCACCTTTGGGGGTGTCTAGTGAAAAAGAGCGCGGATGATACCAGAGCCCAAAGCCAATTCAAGCCCTCTTGTGTGGGTAATCGCGGTGCCGTCGCCTTTGCATCGGGTTTTTGAGTATTTGCCACCACCAGACGGCCAGATTACGCCTTCGCAAGGTGCTCGGGTGAGGGTGCCGTTTGCAGGCCGCGATGTGATCGGGATTTTTCTTGAGGCGAGACACAGCGAACTTACCACCGCAACCACACTGAAGCATGTGGACACCTTACTCGACAGCAGCGAGTCGCTGTTACAGCCAGATCAATTGCAGTTACTTCAGTGGCTGTGCGACTACTATCTCATTCCCAAAGGTGAGGCATTACAACTTGGTCTCGCCTCATCAGAACGAAAAGGGCGTGCGGAGTGGACTGCAGAGCATGACCACATTGTCCTGACACAGGGCGCAGAGACCATAGACAAGGTTCCTGCTCGTGCTAAAAAGCAGAAAGCAGCCGCGCAATTTATCGGCGATCGGACCCTTTCGATAGCCCATCTTAACCGAGAGGGCTTCTCTAACTCGGTTATCTCAGCTCTGGTCACATCAGGTCTGGCGGAAAGAAGAGCGCCCGAGCAACCCAGCCACTCCGCTCAGTCAACGGTGACCTTAACCGAAGCACAGCAGCGGATTTGCTCCGCGTTAAAAACCCAATTAACCGGCTTCAAGCCACATCTACTGGAGGGCGTAACGGGTAGCGGCAAAACCGAGGTCTATATCGAGTGCATAAAAGAGGTGATGAGCAGGGGCCTCCAGGCACTTGTCATCATCCCCGAGATTGGACTCACGCCGCAAACCAAGGAGCGCTTTGAGGCGGCGTTAGGTTTGGAAGTACCGCTCATACATTCCGGTCTCTCGGAGACCGAGCGAGGACGAACATGGGCGATGGCTCGTTCAGGTTTAGCCCCTGTCGTACTGGGCACCCGCTCCTCCGTGTTTTGTAGTTTCAAGGCGCTGGGGCTGATCGTCGTTGATGAAGAGCATGATCCGTCTTTCAGACAGCAGGATCATCCACGCTACTCGGCACGGGATGTCGCGGTGAAACGTGCCCAGATCTGTCACTGCCCCATTATTTTGGGGAGCGCCACACCCAGTTTGGAAACGATCGCTAATTGCGATCAGGGCAAGTACCAACATCACACGCTGATGCAGCGACCAAAAGGCAGTGAATTGCCTGAGATCTCACTCATTGATACGAGAGGCCTCGCCTTGACCAGTGGGCTCTCTGATACAGCCATCGATCAGATTCGCTGCACACTAGAGCGAAACGAGCAGGCGCTGCTGTTTATAAACCGCAGGGGATTTGCCAACAGCCTCCAATGTGAGGACTGCGGCTGGGTGGCTGACTGCGAGCACTGCGACTCGTCGATGGCGGTACACCGCACACCACCACACTTAAGCTGTCACTACTGTCATACCCAGATGCCGGCACCGACCTACTGTCATCAGTGCCATAGCACTCGCCTAACGAGTAGAGGCATAGGCACCGAGCAACTTGAACTGTTGGTGCATCGCCTGTTTAGCAGTTCACCCGTGTTTCGGATCGACAGTGACAACATTAAGAATGTTGAATCACTGACGCATGCGCTGAGAGCCATCGCCCGCACTCAATCAGCCGTGCTTTTGGGCACACAAATGCTGTCGAAGGGCCACAACTTTCCTCGGGTAACCTGCGTTGTGGTTGTCGATGCAGATAGCCTCTTGTTTAGCCCGGATTTTCGGGCGGAAGAGCGTCTGCTGCAGTTGCTGGTCCAAGTTGCTGGACGCGCCGGCAGGTCAAACCTCCCGGGCAAAGTCCTGATACAAACCCGCAGCCCCGGCCACCCCATGATGCAGCAGCTTGTTGATCGATCTTATTCGGACCAGGCTCGCGCGCTCTTGGCGCGCCGGGAAGCACTGAGCCTACCCCCGAAAGGCGCCATGGGCCTCATCAGGAGCGACAGTAAAAACGAGCGAGATGCCATTGCTTTTCTAGACACACTGCGCCAGCAGCTGCCAATACCGGACGAGCTTCGTTTAATGGGGCCCATGCCGACGTTAATGACCCGTCGCGCCAACATGTACCGCTATCAGATTATTGTGCTCGGGCAGACGCGCAAAGCCGTGCATTCGCTGCTCCAGATAGCGAGAGATATCGGATCACAGCAAAAATTGGGGCGAAAAGTGAGTTGGTTTGTCGAAATCGATCCAACGGAAACCTTGTAACGAGATACAATAGGGCCCAACAGATAAGGTGTCAGACGCCAGAGCAGATCAAGCGACGTCAATGAAAGATCAGGTAGTTAATTTAATTGAGCAATCCATTCGAGCAATTCAAGCGGAGGGTATGCTTCCAGAGGGCGAGCTTCCGGCGCCTCAGGTAGACCATACCCGTGACCCGAAGCATGGGGACCTGGCTACGAACGCAGCGATGGTGCTTGCAAAAAAAGCCGGCATGCCCCCCCGGGATTTAGCGACAACCATTATTAGTCGGCTTCCTGAGAACACGGTCATCACTCAGTGCGATATCGCGGGCCCCGGATTTATCAACTTCCATATCTCTCAAGCGAGCAATATCGCTGTCGTTGAAGCCATTCTTTCCGCAGGCGACCAGTATGGTCGGTCGGATGAGGGCCGCGGGAGGCGCGTTCAAGTGGAATTCGTTTCAGCCAATCCGACGGGTCCCCTGCACGTAGGGCATGGTCGAGGAGCAGCGATTGGTGATGCACTGTGCAGGCTCTTGGACAATGCTGGATGGTCGGTATACCGAGAGTTTTATTACAACGATGCAGGACAGCAGATCAGCAATCTCGCGCTATCTGTGAAAGCACGAATCGATGGCGTTGAGCCGGGCACTGACACCTGGCCTGCGGACGGTTATCAGGGTGACTATATTAAGGACGTCGCTACCGCCTATTCTAATAAGCAAACCGTAAATGCGGCGGACCGTTCCGTCGCTGCGTCTGGGGATCCGGCTGACCTGAGCAACATACAGGCGTTCGCAGTAGCATGGTTGCGCCGAGAACAAGACGAAGACCTAAAGGCATTCGACGTCAACTTTGACTACTACTTTCTGGAGTCATCGCTCTACACCTCTAACGCCGTAGAAAAAACAGTGGAAACACTGATCAGTAATCAATTTACCTACGAGCAAGACGGTGCTCTTTGGTTACGGACCACTGATTTTGGTGATGATAAAGACCGCGTTATGCGAAAACGTGAGGGAGGGTACACCTACTTTGTTCCGGACGTGGCTTACCACCATAACAAGTGGGACCGTGGCTTCGAGCGCGTCATTAACGAGCAGGGAGCCGATCATCACAGCACCATCACCCGAGTAAGAGCAGGCTTACAAGGTCTGAAGACAGACATTCCTGAAGGTTGGCCAGAATACGTATTGCACCAAATGGTGACCGTTATGCGTGACGGTGAGGAGGTCAAGTTATCCAAGCGCGCAGGTAGCTATGTCACGCTGCGCGACCTCATAGACTGGGTGGGTCGAGACGCGACGCGATACTTCCTCACAGCACGCGCCGCCACGTCACAGCTCACATTTGATATTGATCTGGCCTTGTCGAGAAGCAACGAAAACCCCGTGTACTACATCCAGTATGCGCACGCCCGAATCTGCAGCGTTCAGCGCAAAGCACTGGAGCAATTCGGAAATTGGACGGCCACCGATGGCATCCAGCATCTCGGACTCTTGAGCAGTGACGAAGAGCAGTCTCTCGCCTTGGCACTCAGCAAATACCCAGAGGTACTGGCTGGGGCCACAAAGCGCCTAGAACCGCATGCGGTGGCCAATTACCTTCGCGATGTAGCAGCGGAGTTCCACTCCTTCTACAACGCGCACAAGATAATGGAAGCCGATCAAGGAATTAGCCTGGCACGCCTAGCGCTCGCCACCGCAACGCAGCAGGTGATTGCAAGTGGACTCGGAATTTTAGGTGTGTCTGCACCAGAGGCAATGTAGTAATGGCGACTCCATCAGCGAATGCGAAACGCAAGCGAAGCACTTCGAGTGCAACTCGCCGCGCTCCCTCACAGACCAAGAAGAAATCTGCTGACACCCCGCTATTTAACGCCTCTCATATCAACGGGTTTATTGTTGGCGTGATGACAGGCGCCATAGCCAGTTTAGGCATCGTCGCCGGCATCAATCCAAGTGCCCTGCCCGCAGCAATCACGCCCTCCACCGCAGGGACAGTGGAATCGGCACCCCTACCTAGCTTTACCTTTTTTAATACCTTGGAAGATGAATCCTTCAGCTTGGACACCGGGCGTTCGTTGGATTCTGAGCCATCGGAATACACCCAATACGTGCTTCAAGCGGGTTCTTTTCGAGCTGTTGGCGATGCGGACAGGCGCCGTGGTGAGCTTGCGCTCCTGGGGCTAGAGTCCTCAATTGAGCAAATGGATACCGACACTGGAAGTTGGCACCGAGTTTACATCGGACCCTTTGATAGTCGTTCGGCTATGGCTAAAGCGAGAGCACTGACCGCTCAGTCTGATATCGATACGCTGCTGTTAAAGCGCGCCCAATGAACATAGGTCGAAGGTGATGACAGTGAGGGCGCCAGAGGCGATTAACTACAGTCAAAGTCGACGCATTTTGACCATTTCTTTTCCTGAAAGTGACCCGGTGGAGTTGTCCGCCGAGCTGCTCAGAGTGCTATCGCCATCGGCTGAAGTTCAAGGTCATGGACCCGGTCAGGAAGTACTGCAGACGGGTAAACAAGGGGTTTCTATTACCGACATGCAGCCGATAGGTCACTATGCGGTGCAGCTTAGTTTTGACGACGGACACAGCTCCGGGCTGTACACTTGGGCGTATTTAGCGCAACTCGCTGAAAATAAAGATACGCTATGGGCCGACTATTTGATGAAGTTGGCACGGGCGGGTGAGTCACGCGACCCCGACACAAACATCGTGAAGATATTAGGCTGAGACCAAGAGTCCATCGAATTAGGAATAGGCCATGAGCTCCCAAGATAATCGGACTGACGACACCACTGACTTCGGGTTTGAGCGTGTCAAAACGGCAGAGAAAGCCGGACGTGTTCGCGAGGTTTTCGATTCAGTCGCTGCGCAATACGATCTAATGAACGACCTGATGTCCGGAGGTCTACACAGACTGTGGAAGCGCTTCACGATTGAGCTCAGTGCCGTGCGATCAGGTCAGACCGTCTTAGATATTGCTGGCGGCACCGGCGACTTGGCAGCCAAGTTTTCAAAACTTGTAGGAACTGAGGGGAAGGTCATCCTGGCTGACATTAACGCCGCCATGCTCTCGGTCGGACGTGATCGCCTTATCGATAAAGGTGCACTGAGCAACATTGATGTGGTTCAAGCTGATGCCCAGTTCCTTCCCTTTGAAGACAACAGTATTGACTGTATTACCATCGCCTTTGGCCTAAGAAACGTGACCGACAAAGCCAGGGCCCTACGGTCAATGCACCGTGTTCTGAAACCAGGTGGTCGCGTGTTGGTGCTTGAGTTTTCCAAACCAACATCACCGCTTCTGTCGAAGGTCTACGACGCCTACTCGTTCTCGGCACTCCCTGTCATGGGGAAACTAATCACGGATGATGCCGATAGCTATCGTTATCTCGCAGAATCGATCCGAAAGCACCCCGATCAGGAATCGCTTCTCGAAATGGTTGAGGACGCTGGTTTTGTTGACTGCCGTTTCCACAATATGACCGGCGGCATCGTGGCCGTGCACAGAGGCATTAAGGGCTAATAACGTGGAGCATGACCCCGCCGTTATTGCTGGTGTCAGCCTCGCAATCGAAACAGTGATTGCAAAGGCTGTCGAGCTGTCCCCCGGAACTCAGAGTCGGTTACAGCGACTTCACCCGCTCGATATTGAAATTCATTGCACCCAACCGTCAGTGAAAATATTCGTCAAAGTCGAAGAAGACGGCGACATTCAAATTGCCAATTACCAAGAGACAGCGGCCACAATAACTATCGAGGGAACCTGGCGTGATTTCTCCCGCGTTGCGAGTGCGTCAGATCCTGCCACCGCCCTCATTAACGGTGACATAAAAATCAGTGGTGACACTGCCCCCCTTTTGCAGCTACAGGTCATTGTGGGCGACCTCGACATTGACTGGGAAGCGCCTATAGTCAGCGCGATTGGCCCTGTGTTGGGACATCAATTGGCGCAGGTGATCCGGGGAATAACCAGAGCCTCGGGCATGACGAATCGCCGGATAAAGCGACAACTCAGCGAATTCATTCTCGAGGAAGGTCGCCTTTCACCGCCGAAGGCAGAGCTCGACTCCCTGTTTACAGCCATAGATGACCTGGCACTCAGAACCGATCGCATCGAGTCAAGACTAAAACGAATAAGAAAGCGGGCGTCCAGTCTGACTGGAGTGATTGAATGAAGCGCGCCCTACAATTTCTGCTCACGGCGCGACAACATCGCTTAGGGGCCCTTATCCCCGAGAGCTCGGCTAAAGCCGGACTATTAAAGCAACTGCTAGGGGCAAAGGTAAGAGCCAGCGATGCGCCGAGAGGCGAGCGATTGCGACTCGCTCTGGAATCTCTGGGGCCCGTCCCGATCAAATTTGGACAGCTACTGTCCACACGCCGGGATCTCCTGCCCGACGATATCGCTGATGAACTCGCTCTTCTCCAAGACAAGGTTGCGCCCTTCCCTGGCGATGCCGCGATTGAAATTATCGAGCAAGAGCTACAAACCGATATTGCCAGCGCGTTTAAGACGTTCGATAGCGAGCCACTTGCAGCGGCGTCCGTAGCGCAAGTTCATGCCGTCACGCTCAAGGATGGCGAAGAGGCAGTCGTGAAAGTGCTTAGACCGGACATTGAAAAACAGATCGCTGCCGATATCCGTCTTCTAAAACGGATAGCTGACTTGATCGACCGGCTGTCTGATGACCTGAAACGGCTGCGTCTACCCGAGGTGGTAGAGGACTATGAGGTTACGATAACAACCGAACTCGACTTACGCAGAGAAGCGGCTAATGCGTCGCTGCTCAAGAAAAACACAGCCGCTCGCAAACTCGTATTTGTGCCGACCGTCTTCTGGGACTACAGCACACCCCGACTTATGGTCTCGGAGCGGATTTCCGGCATACCCATTGGCGACATCGGCGCGCTCAACGACGCCAGCGTCAACATGAAGACCCTGGCAGAGCGTGGCGTTGAGATATTTTTTTCTCAGGTATTTGACGACTGCTTCTTTCATGCCGATATGCATCCGGGCAATATTTTTGTGGACGCAACGACTCCAGAGGCTCCAACGTACATCGCCATCGACTGCGCCATCGTAGGGCAACTTTCCAGAGGTGATCAGTACTACGTTGCTCGTAACTTACTGGCGATACTTCAGCGAAACTATCGTCTGGTCGCAGAGCTTCACATTGAGAGTGGTTGGGTCCCTTCCTCAACACGCGTCCAAGATTTCGAGGCGACTATCCGCATGCTGTGCGAACCCATCTTTGATAGGCCACTGCATCAGATTTCGCTCGGACATATGCTAGTTAACCTATTCAGAGCGGCCTCGGCTTTTGATATGAAAGTGCAGCCGCAGCTGGTGTTACTTCAAAAGACACTCCTCAACATTGAAGGTCTGGGACGCCAGCTCTATCCGGATCTCAATCTTTGGGAGACAGCCAAACCCTTCCTTGAAGACTGGCTGAAGCGCCAATACAGTCCAATCAATGTCGTCAAACAGCTGCAGCGTGACGCGCCCGCTTTCGTCCATCACGCGTCGCAGCTTCCGGAAGTAATTCCGCAGTTTCTTGCGTCGCAGCGAGAAGCGCTTAAGACGACACCTAGCAGAGAAAAACAGTCGGAAAGCAGTCCGTTGTTGGTGGGGTCTGGCATTGCGACGCTAGTGGTCTCTCTATTAGCAGAGCTGACTAACCCCTGGTATGTGGCCGTAGGGACGCTGCTGGTCATGGTGGGACTAATACGTCGGCGCAAGTGATCAGGCCACCCCAACGTGGCATAATCACCGCATGAGCACTCTCAAATACAGCGACACACCAACAACGATGCAGCCAAAATGGAATGCTGACGGCTTGATACCGGCTATCGCGCAAGACGCCGATTCGGGTGAAGTGTTAATGATGGCGTGGATGAATGAGGAAGCGCTCCAATTGACGCTCTCCGAAAAACGCACCGTCTACTGGTCTCGCTCCCGTCAGGGTTTGTGGAGAAAAGGTGAAACCTCAGGCAATATCCAGCGTCTCATTTCGGCGCGACTAGACTGCGACGGAGATACACTGTTACTGCAAGTGAACCAAGTCGGTGGTGGAGCCTGCCATACAGGTCGCCGGTCCTGTTTTTTTTACGAGCCGGACGGTGGCGACTGGGCATTAGGAGCCACGAAGGGTGAGTGATGTTCTGGGCGCTATCGCCGCGGTAGTCGCGGCTAGGCGAGACGCCGACCCTGAGACTTCATACGTGGCCAGTTTAAACGCAAAAGGTATCGACAAAATTCTTGAGAAGGTCGGCGAGGAAGCAGTCGAGGTGATTTTAGCTGCCAAAAACGCAGATTCTTCAGGGTCCAACCCTTCAGAGGTGATCAATGAGGTGGCTGACCTCGTATTTCACATTCTTGTGATGCTAGATCGGCTTGGTATCAGTCATAATGACGTCATAGTAGCTTTGGCCGCGCGGCAAGGTGTATCGGGTCTCGAGGAAAAGGCATCACGCAACGCTGATTAAGGCATGAAGCCCAGCAGACTTTTACAAAACGGTGAATAACTATGGGATTTAGCGGCATTGGAATCTGGCAACTACTCATCATTCTTGCGATCGTAGTTCTGATTTTCGGTACCAAGCGTCTTCCTGGTGCGGCAAAAGACCTGGGTAACGCAATTACCAACTTCCGAGAAGGTATGAAGCGTAATGACGGTGATAGTGCCAAACTAGACAAGACCGAGGACAGGAAAGAAGACCCCTAAGAGGTCCCTCCCGCCATGCTTGATATTGGTTTTGCTGAACTCCTCGTCATCAGCGCCGTCGCCCTGTTTGTGGTGGGGCCTGAACGGCTACCCAGTGCTATACGGTCTATTTCCTTGTGGCTGGGACGGGTGCGTCGGGGCTTTGAAGAAATTAAATCTGATGTCAGCCGAGAGTTGCACAACGAAGAGGTCATGCGGGCGCTGAGAGAAAGTCGCGATGAAGTTCAGGACTTAACCGATGTCAGCAGTGCCTTGTCGCTATCGGACAGTAGTGAAGAGAACGATTCATCGGCTCCCGAGAATGAAGCTGACATTACCGCTCCTGAATCGGAATCAAACGTGCCCCCATCATCACAGGCTGCTGTAGAAAACGCGGGAACAGAGAACGCGGTTGAGAAGGGAGCCTGACCCAGGTGAGCACTGACGATCCCATGCCCCTTGTCGCGCATTTGCGCGAGCTGAGAGACCGGTTTCGGAATGCCCTTATCGCGGTCTTTGTCGCTTTTCTGGGTTTGTTTCCCTTTGCCAACCAGCTCTATACCTATGTGTCGGAACCGCTGAGATCACTGCTCCCTGAAGGGTCATCGATGATCGCGACTGAGGTGACATCGCCCTTTTTAACGCCCTTTAAGCTGTCGTTGGTGCTGGCGGTGTTTGTAGCCATGCCCGTCATACTCGCCCAACTATGGGGCTTCATTGCACCCGGTCTATATAAATCGGAAAGGCGAATCGCCATTCCGCTTTTGACTTCCAGTGTGGTGCTTTTTTATGCCGGCGTCGCGTTTGCTTACTACGTCGTCTTTCCACTTTTATTTGGTTTCTTTACCACCGTTGGTCCCGTAGATATCTCCGTCATGACCGATATCAATCGATACCTCGATTTCGTATTAAAGCTCTTCTTTGCGTTCGGTCTCGCCTTTGAAGTTCCAGTGGCCGCCGTAATTCTCATACTCACCGGGGTGGTTACAGCCGATCAACTCGCAAACAATCGCTCCTATGTCATTGTTGGCTGTTTCGTCATGGGTATGTTGCTAACGCCACCCGACGTTATTTCCCAAACCCTGCTCGCACTGCCTATGTGGCTCCTGTTCGAGATTGGCCTTGTCATGGGCCGCATCCTGTCGAGGAGCCCTAGCGACGATGAGTGAAGCCGGTGCCGTATCCCCTAGTGAACCCGACGCTCGAAAATCGAAGTCGCTTCGCCCCTTAAGAGAGCTTCTGGGCTTTCTTTGGCCCCATAAAGGGCGTTTGATTATTGCCAGTGCCGCCCTCGTATTCACTGCCATGACACAACTGTCATTGGGTTACGGTATTCAAATACTGATTGACCAAGGTTTTTCCAATCAAAGCGAGGAGGGTTTGCGCCGAGCAGTTCTCTTTATGGTAGGTGTGGGTTTTGCCATGGCCTGCGGCTCATTTATTCGGTTTTACATGGTGTCATGGCTGGGTGAACGCGTTGCCGCCGATCTGAGGCGCGACGTCTTCAATAATTTACTAAGGGTTCATCCGGGCTTTTACGAAAAAAATCATGCCGGCGAGATCATGTCGCGCATCACCACGGATACGACACTGCTTCAAACACTGATTGGCTCATCCGTCAGCCTTGCCGCACGTAATGCCTTAACCCTCGTGGGCGCGCTCATATTGATGTCGCTGACCAACATAAAATTGACACTCATCATGTTAATTGGAGTACCGCTCACCTTGCTTCCGGTGCTGTATCTGGGTCGACGGGTAAGGAACCTTTCTAACAAAAGCCAAGCCAGCATTGCGAGTGTGGGGAGCCGGGCAGGTGAGGTTCTTCAGTCCATCAAGATTGTTCAAAGCTTTCAGCGGGAAACCATGGAGCGCGTGGTCTTCGAGCAGGAGGTCAGTCGTGCATTCGACATTGCCAAAAAACGGATTCAGCAACGTGCTTGGCTGATGGCCTGCGCCATCTTCCTCTTCTTGGGCGGCATGGTTGGGATGATGTGGACCGGGGGACAAGATGTGATTGCTGGCAGAATGAGCGGTGGAGATTTGGGGGCTTTCGTCTTTTATGCCGTCATGCTCGGTACTGCCTTCGCCACACTGTCTGAGGTATGGGGCGACTTGCAGCGCGCGGCTGGCGCCGCCGAGCGGCTCGTCGAACTACTCCATCAGGAGAGTGATATTGTCGATCACGGCTCATCACCCGTTCCCCATGGACAGGCGCTGGTTGCCAAGGGACTGGGTTTTACCTACCCCGCGAGACCGGAAAATCCTGCGCTTTCAGGCTTCAATTTGACGGTTGCACCGGGAAAAACTCTAGCTCTGGTTGGGCCATCAGGCGCGGGGAAATCAACCCTGTTTGAGTTGTTGCAGCGCTTTCACGACCCGAGCGAAGGTGCTTTGACTTATGGCGATGTAGCGCTTTCTGACTTCCCATTACAGGACTGGCGAAGCAAGGCCGCATTGGTGCCTCAGGCACCTATCCTCTTCTCAGGCGACATCGCCTACAACATTGCGTACGGCAACCCCGATGCCAGCCAAGCCGACATCGAAGCCGCGGCAAAGGCGGCCTATGCTCAAGAGTTCATCGAGCGATTACCGCAGGGGTACCAAAGTGAGATAGGCGCTCAAGGCGTGCAACTATCAGGGGGGCAACGGCAGCGAATAGCACTGGCTCGCGCCATCCTAAAGAACCCTGAAATCCTCTTGCTTGATGAGGCTACGAGTGCACTCGATACAGAGAGTGAATACTACGTGCAACTCGCACTTGGCGAGCTCACTAAAGGCAGAACGACCATTATTATTGCGCACCGACTGTCCACCATCATAAACGCAGACGCCATCGCGGTGATCGACTCAGGCTCCGTTGTCGATGTCGGAACACATTCGGAGTTACTAGCGCGTTGTGATCTATATCAGCGCCTTGGCAACATGCAATTTAAAGAGGCCTCGACAGAAGAAGTGCCGATCACGCCGCCTGCAGCTTAGGGCAAGCCCAAATCGCCAAAGATCCGCGATCGGACAATCTCAGCCCAAATATCATATCCCTTCGCACTGAGATGAAGCTTGTCGAAAACATAGTTATCCGGATCGGGCTCCCCGCCGCTCATTAAGGCCTCGCTCGTATCAATAAAATGCACATCTGGCATCTGAGAAATAAGCGCTTGAATAGCTTCGTTGACCGCCTTTGCCTCATTCCAAATAGCCCAGCGCAAGGGCGACGGCGTGATAGCAATATAATAGACAGGCGCATCTGGATGCTGTTTTCTCACAGCGCTCATCATGGCTATAAACCGACTGCTCATCGTATCGACAGACTTTGTTAGCTCGGGCGTCATGTCATTGGTGCCCACAAAGATGACGACAGCATGCGGATCATTTGCCTTAAACAAGGCATCAGCGTAATGAACGACATCCCCGATTTTGGAGCCGCCAAAGCCACGATTAATGACAGGCACTGGTGCCATATCCTCAGCAAGATCGTCCCAAAACCGAATACTGGAGCTACCGACGAACAGTAGGGAGCCGGGCTCGCCAACGCCTTTTTCCACAAAGGCTTCTATATCTGAGGCCCATACCAGTGGGTCCTCGCTCCGTGCTTTTTCGAGTCCCTTTGACACACCAAGTGCAACGTAGGCAGCGACGCTGAGCACCACGATGGTGCTCGTCCAGAAAATGCGTTTTATGGTCATGGCTGGTCCTCAATCTATCCATGAAAAAGCTACTCCGCCAAAACCGTGTTTTGCAAACAAAATTTTGCACCCGGAGGCGCACCTCAAAATTTCGGGCAAAAAAAAGGCGCCATGGTTAGGCGCCTTTCAATCAAGTCACTACTCACTGGTAGATTACGAAAACTCTCTCACCAGGCCGCCAATAGACTCTTTCGCATCTCCAAAGAGCATGCGCGCATTGTCCTTGTAAAACAGCGGGTTCTCGATACCGGCAAAACCCGAGGCCATCGAGCGCTTCAGGACAAACACTGTTCGCGCGTCAGCCACGTTGATCACCGGCATGCCGTAAATTGGAGACGACTCGACCTCGCGCGCGGCAGGGTTCACAACGTCGTTGGCACCAATAACGATAGCCACATCGACGCTCTCCATGCGCGGGTTGATATCATCCATTTCCAGCAGCTGGTCGTACGGCACATCGGCTTCTGCCAGAAGCACGTTCATGTGACCCGGCATTCGACCTGCCACTGGGTGAATTCCATAGTTCACCTCACACCCGTTGGCTTCGAGTAGCTCCATGAGCTCCTTCACAACGTGTTGCGCTTGCGCAACCGCCATGCCGTATCCCGGAATGATAGCCACATTGGTCGCTGCCTCGAGCACGTAATAGGCGTCTTCTACGGAGATAGGCTTTATCTCACCCTCCACCTCGGTAACCGTTGTGGACACGCTGGCAAAGCCAGAGAACAACACGTTACTCAGGGAGCGATTCATCGCCTTGCACATGATCTGAGTCAAGATAATTCCAGAGGCACCAACCAGCGAACCGGCAACAATCAATACGTTGTTGTCGACGGCAAAACCGGCGGCACATGCCGCAAGACCTGAATATGAGTTAAGCAGTGAAATTACAACCGGCATGTCCGCGCCGCCAATGGGAATCACGACCATGATGCCGAAGAGGAGCGAGAGGCCCACCACCGCGTAGAGCATGTTGGTATCCGCAGGATTCATGACGAACATGACAGCACTGGTCACAATACCCAGCACGATCAAGCCATTCACAAATTTCTGCCCTGCGAACGTCAAAGCGCCACTGCCGATGGTCTCGGAGAGCTTACCGTAGGCAATAAGTGAGCCGGTGAAGGTGACGCCACCAATCAAAATGGAGAGGATAATGGTGATGTAGGTAAAACTACTGCCGTCTAGCGAAAGCGCCGATAAGCCGACAAGGCCGGAAGCCGCACCGCCAACACCGTTGAACAGGGCCACCATCTCGGGCATCGAGGTCATTGCAACAGTACGCGCTGCAACTGCGCCAACCGCACCGCCAACAACCATACCGCCAAGGATGTATTCGTATTGAACAATACCCTGGTCGAGCAGTGCTGCAACAATCGCCACCAGCATACCGATAGCGGATATGCCATTACCCTTGCGCGCCGTATCTGGGGACCCAAGCATTTTGAGGCCAAAGATAAAAAGTCCAGCGGCTACGACGTAACCCAGTTGAATGATCAAGTCGAGATCCATGCCTTAGCCCTCCTTCTTCTTGAAGAAGCCAAGCATACGGTCGGTCACCATGTAACCACCGACAACATTGACACTTGCCAGTGCAACCGCGCCCGCACCCAACCACTGCGCCATGTCGGCATTGCCACTTCCAGCTAACGCAATAGCACCGACAACAGTAATGCCAGAAATTGCGTTCGCACCTGACATCAGTGGCGTGTGTAGCGTCGCAGGCACCTTATTGATCAGCTCAAAGCCCAGATAAACCGAGAGCATCAAAATGAATAAAAGATATGAGACATCCATCTTAGCCTTCCCCTTCCATTAGGTTTTTAATAGTGGGGTGAACCACCGCTCCACCGTGCGTGATGACACAGCCCGGTAAAATATCGTTCTCCATATCGAGAACAAATGTCTTCGCTTCGGTATCCCAGGTATCTTCAACCAAGTTGAATAAGTTACTGGCATACATTTGGGACGCATCCTTCGCGACTTCGTTCGCCAGATTCGCTGTGCCAACAATGGTGACACCGTCAACCACCACCGTCTCATCGGGGACCGACCCTTCGACATTACCACCTGTCTCAGCCGCCATATCCACAACAACAGAACCCGGAGCCATCCCTTCAACCATGTCTTTGGTAACGAGGACCGGCGGCTTACGACCAAATACTTGAGCCGTGGTGATCACGACATCAGAGTCGGCAATCACGTCTTTCTGCGCCTGACGCTGAATCTCGACCTGCTCGGGCGTCAGCTCTTTCGCATAGCCATCGGCCGTCTGACCCGTGTCGCCCAGATCAATCTCAAGGAACTTACCTCCAAGCGACTGAACCTGCTCTGCTACAACGGGACGCGTGTCAAAGGCGGTGACGCGCGCGCCCAATCGCTTGGCAGTGGCGATGGCTTGTAGACCCGCAACACCGGCACCAATGATAAAGACCTTGGCAGGCTTCAATGTCCCGGCGGGCGTCATCAACATGGGGAAGATGCTGGGAAGTTTTGCCGCAGCCAACATCACGGCGACGTAGCCTGCAAGGTTCGCCTGAGAACTCAATGCATCCATTTTCTGGCTTCGGGTCGAGCGGGGAATCATTTCCATGCTGATGGCGGTTATACCTTTATCAGCGAGCGTTTTAATCAGATCGCGCTCGTTAAACGGATCCAGATAAGACACGTGGATGCAACCGGACTTCATCATGTCAATGTCATCTGCTTCAGGCTTACGCAGCCTCAACACCATGTCGGCGGAACCGAGCAGAGCTGCACGATCGGTAACGATCTCGGCGCCAAGCTCAGTGTAAATACCGTCATGAAAGCCAACCGCTGCGCCAGCGCCGGACTCGATGGCCACGTCTGCGCCAAGGCGGATCATTTTCTTTACTGTTTCAGGAGTCGCGGACGTGCGTCGCTCGCCTGCAACCGACTCGCGAGGAATAACAATACGCATGGAAGATGCTCGCTTTTTAAAGTTTGGGAGTTGTACGTCTGATGAGCCTAAGAGGATCTCATCACGCCCGCTTTATCGAAACAAAAATCCACAATATCGCGAATAGCCGAAACGAATCTCTAAGGAAGACAATACAGCTGACAAGTGTGCACGCGCAGAGACGCGCAGGACATCAGTGCAGAACGATCAACCGGCTCTAAGTTGAAGCAGTGGGCTCAACCAGCGGTGATGCCAGCTAGTAAACCGGAGCGGTGACTCGAGTACGGCCAAACAAATGCAGTCGCCACCCGACAGCGCGGTGGGCGCATGAATATCACCCGCCTCGCGAGTAATGAAATCACCCGCGTGATATGAACCACCCTCATCACTGAAGCCGCCCTGCAGCACCAGCGTCATTTCGGTACCCGAATGGTTGTGCTGCGGAATCCGACCGCCTTCAGCAATGTGGTAAAGCGAGAACTCCGCAGCACCATCGATCTCGCCGAGGTCAGCGATGCGCAGCGAGCGGGTCACTTTTTTCCACTGCAGCTGATCAAGGTTGCCCTTGCGAATCTGCTTTACCGTCCACGACAATGTCGATGCACTTGCATCGTTTGCAGCACGGTCTTCTTCTACTTCATCAAGGCGCGCCAGAACGTTATCAAACACAGAGGGGTTGATATCAACCGGCTCAGCATTTTCAAACATAGTGGCGCCAAGGCTTTCCAATTGTGCAAGCCTTTGTCGGCACTCAGAGCAAAACTGTAGGTGAGTGGAGACAACCACACTTTGCGCAGCTGGAAGTGAGCTCGCTGCAAACTCTAAAAGTGTATTGGTATCTGGATGATGTTTAACCATGTCGATCTTTTAACCCTGCCCTTGCCATTAGTCTACTGCATATTCAACGTCTGCGGTACGACCGACTGTATCCGCCGGTTCAGCACGAACAAACATTTCTACCACTTATGCAAACTAATACCCGTTTTTTTGCCTTTGCGGATCACTCCTCTGAACCCGCAACCATAAATACTTGTAATTTTTGGATAGCCAAGCGCACTCGAGACTTCACCGTCCCTAACGGCAAACCCAATTCCGCTGCGGTCTCAGAGTGCGACTTTCCTTCCATATAAACCTTCGCAAGGATCTGTGCCTGATCCTGCGGCAGGTGACTCATAAGTTCACGTACACGGACGGCTCCTCGCGACGCATGCAGTGCCATTGTCGGCTCATCGCCCTCGAGCTCAAAACCCACGTCTTCGGCCTCGAGCTGAGTATCAAACTTCTGAAGTCGACGGAACATATCGGTACGGCAGTTTCTCGCGATGGTGTAAACCCACGTGCTTGCGGCTGCCTTTTCTGGGTTAAACCCAGCTGCCTTTTGCCACACTTTAAGCATCACCTCTTGAACGAGCTCATCGGCATGCGCTGCGGATAGCGATGAACCCGACAGTGCAAAGGCTTTAATGAGCGGTGCGAAGTGTGAAAAGAACTTTGCGAACGCGGCACGATCACGATGCTCGGCCACGCGAACAACGCATTGGCTCCACTCATCCGTTCGGCGCCCCTCGGGAACCGACCAAGCAGAGGTCGCGGGCTGCCCGCGTGCGCCTTCTCCCTGCTTGTCCACCATCTAGCACTCCCTTTTGAGCGTATCTCTCAACAGAATACACAAATCAAGTAAACTTGACAGCATTATGTGTATATAAAAACTTACATAATGACCGTTATTACGGTATTTATTGTGAGTGCGGCATGGAAGCGGTTTTGAGGTAAAGCAATGGCCACTGCCATTATTGGTTCAGGAATTTCAGGTCTCGGATGTGCGTACCGACTCGCGCGAGCAGGCGAACCTGTTGTCGTCTTCGAGGCAGCAGAGCGCATCGGTGGTCATACGGCAACAAAGCAGGTCTCCGTAGCCAGTGGAGATTATGCGGTCGATACTGGATTTATTGTTTACAACGACTGGACGTACCCTGCGTTTATTTCACTCATGGATGAGCTGGGCGTCATCAATCAGCCAACCTCCATGGGTTTCTCTGTCTCCGATGACGTCACGGGTCTCGAGTACGCGGGAAACAACCTGAACACCCTATTTGCGCAGCGACGCAACCTGCTTTCGCCTCAATTTGTCGGAATGGTGAGAGACATTCTTCGGTTTAATAAAGTGGCGGTGGAAGATTTAGAAGCCGGGAGGTTGCGACGTGGTGAAACGTTGCAGGCCTACCTCGAGCGGCACGGCTTTAACGAGTTTTTCCGGCGTAACTACCTCATTAGTATGGCGTCCGCCATCTGGTCGGCAAATTTTGAGGAGAGTCTTAACTTTCCGGCGGAATTTTTTGTTCGATTTTTTAAGAATCATGGCCTTTTACAGGTCAAAAACCGACCGCAGTGGCGAGTGCTAAAAGGAGGCAGCCAGAGCTACTTAGCACCTCTATGTGCTCCTTTTGAGGCAAACATTCGGACAAACTGTGCTGTCACTGCCGTCGTCCGTGAGACGAATCAATTACCCAAGTTAAGGACGTCTAACGGCGAGGAGCTCGTCTTTGACGACATCGTCATCGCCGCTCACGCCGACGAGGCGATCGCCTTGTTGAGTGATATTGATGACACGGAGTCATCTGTGCTGAGCGAGCTTCCCTATTCTGATAACGAGGTGGTGCTGCATACCGATACGCGTCTGCTTCCGACGAAACGGCTCGCTTGGTCGAGCTGGAACTACCGGCTACGTCAGTCGAACAGCCAAGCGACGCTGACTTACAACATGAATATTCTTCAGGGCATCAACTCACCTGAAACGTTTTGTGTGACGCTGAACGATACCGACTCAATAGACCCAGATACGATCTTGGGCGAATACCGGTACGCGCACCCTCAGTTCACTATCAAAGGCATTGCGGCTCAGCAGCGCTGGGGTGATATCAATGGCCCCCGTAATACCTGGTTCTGCGGTGCCTATTGGCGAAATGGTTTCCACGAAGACGGCCTGTTCAGCGGCAATCGTGTCGCCGACGCCATACTCAACAAAAGAGGGTTCCGGTGAATTCGGCCTTCTATGTGGGTCGGCTCGCGCACGCGCGAATGACACCCAAACCCCATCGGTTCAGTTACCGGGTGTTCATGCCCTTTGTTGATGTGGAGAAGATCAGCGACATCACCCACAGAGCCACGGGCTGGAGCTCACGACGTCTAGCGCCAGCACGCTTTGTGCGGAGTGACTTTATCGGTGACGAACGTGTTTCAGTCGCAGACGCCGTCAAGCAACGGATTTTTGAAGAGACCAGTGAACACTTTGAAGGACAGATCTTTTTACTCGCCAACTGGCGGTATTTTGGGCTGCAAAACAACCCAATCGCCTGTTATTTCTGTAAAGGTCAAACGAGTGAAAAGCTCGAGTTCATTGTGGCCGAAGTGACCAATACACCCTGGGGCGAGCGTCACAGCTACGTGCTCCCGGTTGATCACTCAGAAGCGCTCTTCCAGACGGAGTTTAAAAAAGAGCTCCATGTATCACCGTTTCACGGAATGCAGCAGCGGTACCGCTGGTCATCGACTGCTCCAGATCAATCACTCGCGATCAAGCTGACGAATCTGGAAGACGGTGCGCGCGTGTTTCATGCATCCCTTACGCTTACGCGAGTTCCCATTAGTCGCTTAAGCGGGCTGTCCCTCCTTGCCCGGTTTCCATTTGAAACGGCAAAGGTCACGGCAGGGATCTACTGGCAGGCTCTCGTCTTGTTTATCAGACGGGTGCCTCTGTTCGCTCATCCAAAAAATAACTCTGTTAACTAGGTAGGAATGTCTTATGACGACACGTCAGGTAGATGTTAAGCACATTGCTAAACTGCCCTCGATAAAATCGTGGCGTAGCACTGAGCTCACGAAACGACTGGTGTTTAAACTGTTTGGCGGTCTTCGTCACGGTGAGCTTGTTATCCATGACAAGGGAGAAACGCACCGCTTCGGAGGCGATGATCTATCCATAGCACCGAGCGCTTCAGTCACAATTCACGAGCCTCGTGCCTATTCCCGGATTCTCATGGGAGGAACCATGGGCGCTGCCGAAGCCTACATTGATGGCGACTGGAGCACAGAAGAGCTCACCCATGTGACACAGGTGTTCAGCGCGAACATGCCGATTCTCGAGTCCATGAAAAACAATCAGAACTGGTTAGTAAAAAGTGCACTCAAGCTCGCGCACGCAGCACGTAAAAACTCCCTGACCGGATCGCGAGAAAATATTGCGGCGCATTACGATTTAGGCAACGACTTCTTCTCCCTATTCCTCGACCCTACCCTGATGTATTCCTCGGCGGTCTTCCCGGCGAATTGCGACAACCTAGCCGAGGCGTCGCAACACAAGCTCAAACTCATATGTGAAGACCTGGAACTCAAACCGACAGATCACCTCGTTGAAATCGGCACGGGCTGGGGTGGAATGGCGATCTACGCCGCAGAAAACTACGGCTGTAAGGTCACCACGACCACGATTTCTCGTGAACAGCTGGAACATGCGCGGTCTGAAGTAGAAAGGCGGGGACTGCAGGACAAAATCACCCTGCTATTTGAGGATTACCGAGATCTGACAGGACAATTCGACAAGCTGGTGTCCATCGAAATGATCGAAGCCGTGGGGCACGAATACTTCGACACGTACTTCAACTGCGTCAGCAAATTACTCAAGCCCGACGGCAAAGCGGTTATTCAGGCGATTACTATCAATAAGCAGCGTTACGATGACTATCGTAAGTCGGTGGATTTCATTAAGAGATATATCTTCCCCGGAGGATGTCTGCCCTCGCTCAACATCATAAGCGGCGCATTGACCCGAGCAACAGATATGCAAATTATCGATCTCAGAGATATCGCTATCGACTATGCGCGCACACTGCAGCATTGGCACCAGGCCTTTTTGACGGAACTCGATGCCGTCAAAGCATTGGGGTTTGATGATAAATTCATCCGGATGTGGCGCTTTTACTTAAGCTACTGTGAAGGTGGCTTTCGTGAACGTATTATTGGAACCTATCAAATAACAATGGCAAAGCCGTATTACCGGCCGACGTAACCTATGCTGCTATCTTTTGCTCCGATTGTTCTTCTTGTACTCCTCCTTTTTTCGGCGGTTCAACTTTTCGGAGCAGACGCCTCCTATGGGCCCAACCAAGTAGCACTCTTAATCGCATCGGCGGCCGCTGGCCTCGTTGGGATGTACCGCGGCCTCACTTGGGCCGACGTGCAAGAGAGCATGGTGGCCGGCATCAAAGTAGGTCTGGGACCCATTTTGATTCTCTTAGCCGTCGGAGGTTTGATTGGTAGCTGGATGATCGCGGGCACCGTGCCGGCCATGATCTATTACGGCGTATCAATTCTTAACCCATCGATCTTTTTTGCCGCGGCGGCAATTATTTGTGCGCTTGCGTCGATAAGTATCGGTAGTTCGTGGACCGTAGCCGGCACCTTGGGGATCGGACTTATAGGTATTGCGGACAGTTACGGGCTGTCACCCGCCGTCGCCGCAGGAGCAATCATCAGTGGCGCTTATTTTGGCGATAAATTATCACCGTTGTCCGACACCACGAATTTGGCCGCCGCCTGCACTAGCGTCGATTTGTTCGCACACATTCGTCATATGGTGTGGACGACGGTGCCCGCATTCTGTGTCGCTCTGTTGTTCTTCTCGCTCATTCCCTCAGGCGCAGCAACAGCCCCAGAGCAAATAGCGGAACTCAGAGCTGCCATCAGTCAAGAATTTAATGTCGGCGTTGGTGTTCTTATCCCGCTCGCCGTGATGATTGGCCTTATTTGGAAGCGCGTGCCGGCCTACCCTGCCATCATGCTCGCCACATTGGCCGGCATTCTGACAGCCCTCGCCTTCCAAACCGATGTCGTGCGCAAGTTTGCTTTGATGGCAAATCCAGAGGCGACTATGCCCGTCGTCGAGGGCCTGTGGCGCACGCTATTTGCCGGCTTCGAGGGGACAACAACGAACGAGGAATTGAACCGGCTCATCAGTAAAGGCGGCATCGCCAGCATGCTCAATACGGTCTGGCTCATTGTCAGCGCACTCGCCTTCGGTGGTGTTCTAGAGCGAACCGGTATCCTCAAGCAAATCCTGGACAGCGTTCTCAAGTTAGTAAAGTCAACGGGCGATCTCGTCGCAGCCACGGTCACCGGTGGCTTCATCACCAACATTCTTGCCGCTGATCAGTTTCTTGCGATTGCATTACCAGGACGGCTCTTCAGCAGCACCTATGACGACCGGGGGTTGAGTCGAGAAAATCTGTCGCGAACGCTTGAAGATTCGGCAACTATGACCTCAGCCTTGATTCCCTGGAACACCTGCGGCGCTTACATGGCCGCAACCTTGGGTGTGGCAACCTTTGACTATGCGCCGTATGCGATCTTCAATCTCGCCTGCCCTCTCATCGCGGTCGCATTCGGTTACCTTGCATTTAAGCAGAAGCCCGCGGCAGCCCAACCGGCATGAGCTGGGACCATGAGTCACCTTTTATCTTGAGGTTCAGGGTCGAGGCTGATCACATCGATGCGCTCGAGCACACCAACAATACGCAATACGTCAACTGGTGCAACGAGACAGCCTGGGCGCACACCACAGAACTTGGCCTAGGCGCTGATACCTATCGATTGCTCGATAGAGCGATGGCACTGACCAAAGCCGAATACCACTACCTCCTAGCCACGCGGCTTGGTGAGGAGCTCGAGGTAGGAACCTGGATTACCACATGGGATCGACGAATGCTCATGGAGCGTCAGATGCAGATACGCTCGGCGGCCACAGGAGAGACAGTCCTTCGGGCCAAGCTGCAATTTGTCTGCATTGAAATTTCCACAGGCAAACCGAAACGACCACCTAAAGCCTTCATTGACGGTTACACACCTGCGCTCATTTTCTAAGCTCGTTGCAAAGCATCAATAGCATCGTCAGGCGTGATAAAGCGGTGCGCGAAAACGACTAATCTCCAGCCAAAGTGTTCGCTCTGACATCGCGTCAGGCGAGCGACCACGAAAAGGGCATGACCTGAGAAAGTTCAGAGCGCCCTTGCGCCAGCATCAACAGGCGATCGAATCCAACTGCCACCCCAGCACAATCCGGCACCCCTGCCCTCGTGGCACTGATCAACCGCTCATCAATCTCGCGAACAGGCTGGCCTCGGGAGGCTCTCAAGCCATTATCCGCCTCAAAACGTTTCATCAAAATATTGGCGTCCGACTCTTCCCAATAACCATTGGCGAGCTCAACACCGTGCACATAAGCCTCAAATCGCGCGGCAACCAAATTGCCGCCACGTTCGATGACGCGCGAGAGCGCTGCTTGCTGTTCGAGAAAGTCAACAATGAACACAAGCCCCCATGATGCGATGCCGGGCTCAACGACATGTGTCATGAGCAGGTCGAGGTAATCGAGCTTGTCGAGGTCACCGACAATATCGATGCCAGCGTTTGCCGCCGCTACCTTTAGCTCCGACTCGGTAGCCGAGTGTAGGTTGATCTGACAAAAATGATCCAGTAGCGTCTCTAGCGACCAAATTTGCCAGGTAGATAACTTTAAGATGTGAGCGACCAACTCAGCGACCTCACGCATCAGTTGGCAGTGCGTCCAGTCGAGCCGGTACCACTCCAGCATGACAAATTCGGGGTTGTGCCTACTACCGTGCTCGCCGGATCTAAACACCTTACCAAGCTGGAAGATATCGCCCGCCCCTGAAGCGAGCAGTCGCTTCATCGCATACTCGGGCGAACTCTGCAAAAACCGCATGCCATCGGGCGTCGTCACCTCGAACAACTCGATGTTGGGGTCCGTGATTGCAAACTGCCCCAGTAAGGGGGTGTCGACTTCCAGCACGCCGCGCAATGACAGAAAGGTCCTAACCTCGGCAAGCAACGTGGCTCGAGCACGCAACTCGTCCACGCCCGCGCTCGGCTTCCATTCAGACATGGCTGGTGTTCGCGTCAGGCCTTACTGGCTCGGCTAACGTATTCACCGCTTCGGGTATCAACCCGAATAATCTCGCCCTCAGACAAAAACAGTGGCACGCGCACTACCGCGCCGGTAGACAATGTTGCGGGCTTACTTCCACCTTGGGCAGTGTCGCCCTTGAGACCCGGGTCGGTTTCAGTAATTTCGAGCTCGATAAAGTTTGGAGGCGTCACCGTCAGCGGCGCACCATTGAAAAGCGTTACTTCGAACTTTTCCTGCTCTTTTAACCATTTTTCAGCATCGGCAACCGCCGCTTTATCTGCGGAGTGCTGCTCAAACGTATTGGGATCCATGAAGTACCAAAACTCGCCATCGGTGTAGGAGTACTCCAGATCAATGTCTAGGACGTCAGCGCCCTCAAGCGAATCGCCTGACTTAAAAGTCTTTTCCAAGACGCGACCGGAGCGAAGGTTGCGCAATTTGACTCGGTTGAACGCCTGTCCTTTCCCCGGTTTTACGTACTCGTTCTCCAGGATGGAGCACGGTTCGTTTTCCAGCATGACCTTGAGTCCCGGCTTAAATTCGTTAGTAGAAAAATTGGGCATGAGATCCAAACCTCGCGGCATCAGTTAAGGCGGGATCATACCTTAGAGACGGACAGATCGGCGAGCGGAGCCCGTGTTAGCTAGACCTATTACCCAAAAAATAGAGGGCCCCGTCCAAACCCACCATGGATAACTGATAACCCGCCTGAGACCTCACCACGGGCTTGGCCCGAAACGCGATGCCAATGCCCGCCGCATTGAGCATTTTAAGGTCGTTGGCGCCGTCACCAATGGCCAAAGTCTGGCGCATGCTGATGCCCATCGACGCTGCTATTTCCCGCAACTTAGCCTCTTTGTACTCAGCATTAACGATGGGCGGGATTGCGACGCCGGTTAACCTACCGTCCGATACTTCCAGCGTATTAGCAAAGTATTCATCCATGGCAAGCTCAGCGGCCACGTATTCAGCAAACAAACTGAAGCCACCTGAAATAATGACCGTTTTAACGCCTGTTGCGCGCAAGGTAGTCATCAATTCCCTAGCGCCATCAGTGTATGGCAAATTCTTGGCTATCTGCAGTGCCGTGTCGGCCTCCAGACCTCGCAGCAAACCCAATCGCTCGGAGAGGCTTTGATTAAAATCCAACTCCCCTCGCATCGCTCGCTCGGTAATAGCGGCAACGCGATCACCTACACCCGCTCGAGTCGCCAACTCATCAATGACTTCACACTCAATCAGTGTTGAGTCCATATCAAACACCGCCAGTTTAATGTCTGAGATTGCGTCTGACTGATGCTGAAAATTGATGTCCACGTCGTCGGCAAGACCCAGATCGGACCAGGCAATTGACGCAAGGTCTGCCGAATGAGATTGCAAGTGCCACCGCTGTGCACAACGGACATCCGCCAAGGTTTTGACCACGGGTAGGCTTTCCGTCTCGACAACCTGAATGCGCTGTTCTTCGAGAAATGCCGTGACCGTAGGCAAGTTCGGCATCGTGAGCCGATTTGCCAGAATAGTAATATGCATGGTGTGTTTTTGACGTCGCTTTCGAAGGGTTCATGATACCCTGAGTTGAGGGCGGCATTGTCAGTGTCATCAGAAAACCTCAGATTTTAGGGAGCAAAACGCAGTGGTCTTTTGGGAGCGTTTAGAACTGGGCCAAAAGACTGGCTTGCTCGCCGCCGCCACCGTTTTCATCGCAGCGCAGATAACACTAACGTTAACCCTGACCTCCAGGTCCTATCTCGAGGAAGAGACCCGCGCACTTCACGCTGAAGCGCTTCTAAACGCTGTGGCGTCGAGAACGGCAGGATTGGTTGCGTCGGATGACATGCTGACTGCCACGAGCGAACTGAACAAACTGCTCGCTTCGGAAGTCGTCGGTGGTGCCGCAATTTCCGATGTGGAGGGAGAGCTCCTCGTGGTAGTGGGGTCCGTGGCAAATGATCAGGAGCTGTATCATGTGCCGCTGAGAATTGGCCCTGACATTGCGGGAAGACTGACGCTGCAACTGCAGAACGTAACGTCAAGTTCCTCACTTCGTTGGACCGTGTCCGCGCTCAGCCTAGTGTTAGCCATGTTCAGTTACGCGGGCGCCGTCTCACTATCGCGATTACAGTCGTGTCGGCTCAGACTTATTCTTGAGCGCATCGCGCGCCCGGGCCAGGTTGTTGATCACCTGGATACGCTGGCTCAGATAGAGACCGCGCTCGATGAGTTGCCGCTAGATCTCATAACCCCATCAGATTCAGAGGCCGTTGACGAGACATCATTCGAATCGATGGCCGTCACGACAATCAGTCTCGACCATCTGGGTCGATACATTGACACCGTCGACGAGATCACGCTGGTAAATTACGTCAGAACCTACGAAACGATTGCGAAAGCTGTGGCACAGCTACTCGATGGAGATCTCCAAACAGCAAGACCTCAGAGCTTATCGCTATTTTTCGAAGGGACGAAAAGGGGAATGACACCGGATGCGCGGGCCGTTATCGCGAGCACGTTACTGCAACACCTTTTAGCTGTGGCTGAGAGGAGTCAACGACGGAAATTTGTGTGTGGTATTGGTGTTGGTCGTAGCGACATGGGCAGGGGTGAACGCGGATCAGCCTACGCTACCCTCTATAACCAGACCGTCATTGACGAGACGTTGACCACGGCGCAACGAGCGGGATCATCCGTGAAACTGGCCCCCTCGATCTTGGAGAGCGAGCAACTGGAGGGCCTATTCGATATCGTCGAGACCGCAGACGGCGACACCCAACTGGGCGCGCCAAGCCCGGAGCTTATTCCCGAGCTGGATAAACAGAGCAAACTACTTCAGCGTCGACTATTCCCCGATGTCGGCGAGCAATCGGATCTCCCGTTCTAACCCTCAGCGATGGCCAGTCCGCTGACTTTCTGGAAGCCCTTGGGTAACCGGTTGCCCCGACGACCGCGCTCACCACGGTAATTCTCAAGATCGGATAACTTCAGCTTTAAGTATTGTCGACCAGACTGGACTTGCACGACATCGCCATCGCCAAATACCAAGAGCCCTACCAATAGTTCTTCTCGCGCCTGCGCCCTAGCCGACGGGATCCCTATAATTTTATTGCCCTTACCCTTAGCGAGCTCAGGCAAATCTGCCAGTGGGAATACCAGCAGCCGCCCTTCAGACGTCGCTGCCGCAACCATCAAGTTTGCGCGCTCGGGCACAACGACCGGCGGCATCACCTGCGAGCCTTTGGGCAAGCTCAGCACGGCCTTACCCGCCTTATTTTTCGCAACGAGGTCGCTGAATTTTGCAACAAACCCATAGCCGGCATCGGTTGCCAGCAAGAATTTTTGATGCTCTGTTCCCGTCATCAGCCCTTCGAAAGTAGCTCCCGAAGGCGGCGCGATGCGACCGGTCAGCGGTTCACCCTGACCTCGCGCCGAGGGTAACTGGTGCGTGGGTAAGGAATACGCCCGACCGGTGGAGTCAAACACCACTGTCGTCTGGTTACTGCGTCCCAACGCAGAGAACTTGTAGGAGTCGCCCGACTTGTAGTTCAGTGTCTCCGGATCGATGTCATGACCTTTGGCAGCTCTAATCCAACCCTTCTCCGAGACGACAATGGTCATTGGATCAGCACTGGTTAGCTCGAGTTCGGAGAAAGCCTTGGCTTCCTCAACCCGAACCAAGCGTGACCGTCGCTCATCGCCGTACTCCTCAGCAATAGCGACTAACTCGCCTCGAATGAGCTTTGTCATGAGGGCATTACTACCCAGTGTTTTTTGAAGTGCGTCTCGCTCATCACTCAAATCTGACTGCTCACCACGAATCTTCATTTCCTCGAGCTTCGCCAGATTACGCAGCTTTAGGTCGAGGATTGCATCTGCCTGAATATCAGATAAAGAGAATCGGGCCATCAGCTCACGCTTGGGCTCTTCTTCTTCCCGGATGATGCGTATCACCTCGTCAATGTTCAGATAGGCGACTAAGTAACCTTCAAGAATGTGCAATCGCTTGAGCACTCGTTCCAGACGGTACTCGAGCCGTCTGCGCACGGTCTGGCGCCGGAACTGTACCCAGTCGCGCAGCAGCGTATCCAATGAGCGGACACCCGGACGCCCATTCATGCCAATCACATTGAGATTGACTCGATAGGTTCGCTCCAGGTCGGTCGTGGCGAACAAGTGGCTCATCATGGCGTCGAGGTCGACGCGATTGGAGCGAGGCACAATCACCAGGCGTGTCGGGTGCTCGTGGTCTGATTCATCGCGCAAGTCCGACACCATGGGGAGTTTTTTAGCCTGCATCTGAGCGGCGATTTGCTCAAGCACCTTTGAGCCCGACACCTGGTAAGGCAGGGCATGAAGAACAACCGCACCATCCTCCCGGCGCCAGGCTGCACGCATTCGAATACTGCCGCGCCCGGTCCGATAAATATCACGCACCTCTTCAGGTGACGTTGTGATCTCAGCGTCTGTTGGGAAGTCGGGCGCCTGAATGTGCCCACAAAGCGCATCAATGGTGGCATCAGGGTGGTCAAGAAGATGGATGGTTGCGTTGACGACTTCCCGAAGGTTGTGCGGCGGAATATCTGTCGCCATTCCAACCGCAATACCGGTTGTTCCGTTCAGTAGGAGGTTGGGCACCTGGGCAGGCAGCACCATCGGTTCATCAAGACTGCCATCAAAGTTGGGCTGCCAATCAACCGTCCCCTGCCCGAGCTCACCTAACAGTACATCGGCATATTTTGTAAGTTTGGATTCTGTGTACCGCATAGCGGCAAATGACTTGGGGTCATCTGCCGAGCCCCAGTTGCCTTGGCCATCAATTAGGGGATATCGATACGAGAAGTCCTGCGCCATCAGTACCATGGCTTCATAGGCTGCACTGTCACCGTGGGGATGAAACTTGCCGATAACATCACCGACTGTTCGCGCTGACTTCTTGTATTTCGCAGAAGACTTCAACCCCAGCTCGCTCATCGCATAGACAATTCTTCGCTGGACAGGTTTCAAACCATCACCCACGTGCGGTAAGGCACGATCGAGAATGACGTACATCGAATAATCGAGGTAAGCCTTCTCGGCATACTCCTTCAGGGAGAGGGTTTCGGTAGCTTGTGGGGCGTTAAAGAGGTCTGACATAAAACCGAATTACCTTTGAGAACAAATCACTCGTTTTGTGGGCGCAAGGATCATCGCGTGATAGCCTTCGCTCGCACAGATTATCTCACAGCAGCGACCCTAGCATGGAACAAATTAACTGGCGTTGGCATCACTTCGACACAATGTCGGCGGCCGCATGGCATGACATTCTTATGCTGCGGGCTGACGTATTTATCGTTGAGCAAGCCTGCCCTTACAAGGACCCCGACCTCAAAGACCGCGTTAGCTGGCATCTCACCGGGCGCATGGGCAATGACCTCGTTGCCACGATGAGAGTTGTACCTCCCGGGGTGAGTTACGACGAATGCTCGATTGGGAGGGTCGTCGTACCAACATCGCTACGGGGGCAAAGACGGGGTGTTGAATTAATGAACGTGGGCATCGCGTTCTGTGAATCACGCTGGGACACAGGCATAAGAATCAGCGGCCAGGCCTACTTACAGGGCTTTTATGAGGCCCTGGGGTTCGAAACCGTCCATGGGCCCTACATGGAAGACGATATCGCCCACTACGAGATGCTGAAGCCGGGAACCTGACTCAGGCAGCCGCTCGCGAGGCCCGCTTTCGCTCGTGCTCTAGCAGTAGCTTTTTACGGAGACGAATGCTGTCAGGCGTCACCTCGACGAGTTCGTCAGAGTCAATAAACTCCAACGCCTGCTCAAGTGTGTGCAAAACCGGCGGGGTCAGAATCAACGCTTCGTCGGTACCCGACGCCCTCACATTTGTGAGCTGTTTAGCCTTGGTTGGATTCACAACCAGATCGTTACTTCGGCTGTGCAGACCCACGATCTGACCTTCGTAAACGTCGACATTCGCCTCGATAAACAGACGGCCTCGATCCTGCAAACTGTAGAGCGCGTAAGCAAGGGTTTTACCCTTCACCATGGACACGAGAACACCATTGTTTCGCTGGGCGAGTTCAGCCTTGCTAACGGGTCCATAGTGATCGAAAACGTGTGTCATGATCCCACTGCCCGACGTGAGCGTCATAAACATCGAACGAAATCCAATCAAGCCCCGAGCTGGAACGATGAATTCCAATCGCACACGACCGCTCGCGTCTTGGACCATATTTTTCATCTCTGCGCGGCGCTGACCCAGCTCCTCCATTACGCCACCCTGGTGCTCGGTCTCACAATCGATAACCAGTTGCTCATAGGGCTCGCAGAGCCGACCATCTATTTCTTTCTGAATAACCTCGGGTCGCGACACACCCAGCTCAAAGCCCTCGCGTCGCATGCTTTCAATCAAAACAGATAGGTGCAGTTCACCGCGCCCTGAAACCACAAACTTATCTGGGCTATCGCCTTGCTCAACACGGAGCGCCACGTTGTGAATGAGCTCTCTATCAAGCCGCTCTTTGATGTTACGGGACGTGACAAACTTTCCCTCGAGCCCGGCGAAAGGGGAGTCATTGACCTGGAATGTCATACTGACCGTTGGCTCATCGACCGATAGTGGCGCAAGTGGTTCAGCTGCCATCGGATCGCATAGGGTATCGGAGATGTTGAGTGCATCAATGCCCGTAACACAGACGATATCGCCCGCCTCTGCCGTTTCCACCTCGACTCGCTCGAGTCCGTGATAGCCCATCACCTGGAGAATCTTGCCGTTGCGGGAGCCCGAGTCGCGATCGACGACAGACACTTGTGTGTTTGGACACAGCTTGCCACGGGCGATCCGTCCCACACCGATGACGCCAACGTAACTGTTGTAATCAAGTGCCGAAATCTGCATCTGAAACGGACCATCAGAATTCACCTCGGGCGCTGACACATGATCGACGATCATTTGAAACAACGGCTCCATGTCGTCTGACATGCTGTCGGGGTCATCACCCGCAACGCCGTTGAGTGCGGAGGCATACATGATGGGAAAATCCAATTGCTCGTCAGTCGCGCCAAGCGAATCAAAGAGATCGAATACCTGGTCGATAACCCAATCAGGACGCGCACCGGGACGATCAATTTTGTTGACCACAACAATAGGGTTCAAGCCACGCTCAAACGCCTTCGATGTGACAAACCGTGTTTGCGGCATGGGCCCATCGACGGCATCAACAATGAGCAGCACGCTGTCTACCATCGACAACACACGCTCTACCTCACCGCCAAAATCGGCGTGCCCGGGTGTATCGACGATATTAATGCGGTAATCGTTCCACTTAATTGCCGTATTTTTGGCGAGGATAGTAATACCGCGTTCCCGCTCTTGATCGTTGGAGTCCATAACTCGCTCGGCGCCCTGGCTCTTGCGATCCAGCGTGCCGGACTGCTGTAGCAAGCAATCCACTAGTGTCGTTTTGCCATGATCAACGTGCGCGATGATCGCGATATTTCGAAGATTCTCAATCACTTGTCAGTTCTCAGTTGGGTGGTAGCGTGAGGCGCGCGGACTTTATCACAGTCGATGGCAGTGTAGGTCTGGTAATTCTGCCGTCATCCAGAACCAACTGTCCGTAGTTAGCTCTACTTATTTGCACTATAAAAGTGCGATGTTTTTTTACATGCACTATTATTGTGCGTGAAAACTTTCTTGGCTATCCTAATTTTTAATAAATAACGTTATAAATCAGGTAGTTAATAAAAATTTTGCGCTGCAATCATGCTGGCACGCCGTTTGCTAATACTAGTCAGCAACGGTGCATTGCTCCAAAATGTACGCAAACACATACCGATTAGATCGGGTTATACAGTCCTTAGGAGGCAACATGTCAGAGCGCACGCTCAATTTGATCAAAGACAACGATATTCGTTGGGTAGACCTGCGATTTACCGATACCCGCGGTAAAGAGCAGCACGTCAGTATTCCTGCCAGCCAGGTCGACGAAGACTTTTTCGAAGACGGAAAGATGTTCGACGGCTCATCCATCGCCGGCTGGAAGGGAATTAACGAATCAGACATGATCCTCATGCCCGACGACAGCACGTCAATTATTGACCCGTTCACTGACGACGCCACAGCGATTTTACGTTGTGACGTTGTAGAACCCTCAACCATGCAGGGCTACGAGCGCGACCCTCGCAGCGTTGCGAAGCGCGCAGAGGCTTACCTGACATCAACAGGACTAGGTGACACAGCCTTTTTCGGCCCTGAGCCAGAATTTTTTGTCTTTGACGACGTCAAGTTCAAAGTGGAAATGCAAGGCGCAAGCTACGCGATTAATTCTGAGGAAGCCGCATGGGCTTCCGGCGATCACTTCGAGGAAGGAAATACAGGACACCGCCCCGGCGTTAAAGGCGGCTATTTCCCCGTGCCACCCGTTGATTCATTGCACGACATTCGAGCGGCAATGTGTTCAGCAATGGAGCAAATGGGCCTGGACGTAGAAGTACACCACCACGAAGTAGGCACCGCAGGACAGTGTGAGATTGGGATCCGCTTCAACACACTGGTTGCCAAGGCTGACGAAGTTCAGATCCTTAAATATTGCGTACACAACGTGGCGCACGCGTACGGCAAGACGGCCACCTTTATGCCTAAGCCACTGGTAGGCGACAACGGTTCTGGCATGCACGTACACCAAAGCGTCTCCAAAGACGGCGTCAACACGTTTGCAGGTGACGAGTACGCGGGTCTTTCAGAGACTGCGCTTTACTACATCGGCGGCATCATCAAGCACGCGCGTGCCATTAATGCGTTCGCAAACGCCTCAACCAACAGCTACAAGCGTCTAGTACCTGGCTTCGAGGCTCCGGTCATGCTGGCCTATTCAGCCCGCAACCGCTCTGCATCGATCCGTATTCCGTACGAGCCATCGCCGAAGGGCAAGCGTATTGAGGTTCGCTTTGGCGATCCAACAGCCAACCCCTACCTGTGCTTCGCAGCAATGCTTATGGCCGGTATTGACGGCATTCAGAACAAGATCCACCCAGGCGAGGCAGCTGATAAGGATCTTTACGATCTGCCAGCGGAAGAGGCGGCAGCCATTCCCACGGTGGCCTCAACGTTTGACATGGCTCTCGATGCGCTCGATGCGGATCGTGACTTCCTAACGGCTGGAGGTGTGTTCACCAATGACATGATTGATGGCTACATCGAACTTAAGCGTGAGGAAGTCGAGCGCTTGAACATGACAACTCACCCAGTTGAGTTCGACATGTACTACTCAGTCTGATGTCACAACAGGAAAAGCCCGCGACACACTGCGGGCTTTTTTTTCGCTTCGAATTTTATGAAGAAACACGGTTGGGAGTGATTTGCACTGAAACGGTGCAAAAACTTGAACGCACGATGAGAAACGCGAGAAAAATCGTCAAATTTTGGACGCTCATGAGCCTGGCATTGTCTGTGACGGCATTGACGGCGAATGCCCAAATTTACAAGTCAGTCGACGAAAACGGTGTCGTAACGTTTAGTGACACCCCGCCATCACCCAGTGCCAACACGCAAACCACGATTGTAAAACCCAATGCGACGAATTCCATCCCTGCCATTGAAGTACCTGTGGCCCCCGCAACATCCGAAACCATCACTGCGTTAACACCGCGCACCATTGCCATCAGCTCGCCAAAAGACAATGCAACCATTCCAATGGGTGCAGGCATTTTTGATGTGACTGCGGAACTCACGAGTCCATTAGCTGAAGGCGAACAACTCGCCCTGTATCTCGATGGCACCCTGGTGGATACCCCGCAAACAAGTAACGTATGGACGCTGTCTTACGTACTTCGTGGCTCCCACACGCTACAGGTGCGCCGCCTTTCGAGTTCTGGCGAAACGGCGAGTGAATCGGAGGTGATCACCGTATTTGTGCTCCGGCCTTCTGTGTTAAAGGCCGCACCGAGATGAGCCACACACCGGGGTTCGACCTCGACTCCTTAACCACCTGTATTGTTCTCATTGATGAGCATGGCGTGGTTGATACCCTAAACCAGTCAGCGCAAGTGTTACTGGAAACGTCGCGACAAAGAGCGTCAGGCAACCCGCTTGATGAGCTTGCTCATGCGATCGGTCAGGGCGCCATTCAGTGGCACGAAACTCTCTCGAATGCTGTGCGAACTCGCCTACCAGCCGTAAGCCGTGACCTGAAGATTGCGCTGAAAACCGGTAAAGAGATAACCATCGATGTGGTCATTACGCCCCTGAACTACGAACAAGACTCACGCATTTTGCTTGAGATGTCACCGCTCGATCGCGCACGAGCCATTAGCGAAACCGAGAACTTACGTGAGGCGCAACAACGACTGCATAATGTCGTTAAAGGTATGGCTCACGAGGTCAAAAATCCACTCGGCGGTATCCGTGGCGCAGCGCAGTTGATGGCTCGCAAGTTCAATGACAGAGAGCTCGACGAGTACGCCAATATCATTATTTCAGAAGTGGATCGCCTGCAAGCGCTAGTTGATCGCATGCTCGGCCCCAGAGAATCCCTCGATAAACGAGCTATCAATATCCACGAGGTCACTGAGCGGGTTCGCCAACTAATGGAAGCTGAAGCCAACGAGGCGCTCACTGTTATCAGAGACTACGACCCGAGCCTGCCAGAGTTTCTAGCCGACGCCGACCAGCTAACGCAGGCCTTTCTCAATATCGTACGAAACGCATGGGAAGCATCGGAAGCCGACTGCAAGATCACGATCAAAACACGTAGTCGTCGTCAATACACATTAAATGGGCATCGGCACAAGCTTGTGTGCGCCATCGACATTATCGACAACGGCCCAGGCATCCCAAATGACCTAATGTCATCAATTTTCTTGCCCATGGTCACCTCGAGACCCGAGGGCTCGGGGCTTGGACTATCCATCGCACAACTCACACTCACCCGCCACGGCGGCGTTATACAAGCTGTTAGTGAGCCAGGTAATACCTGCTTCACACTGCTGGTACCAATGGAAGAACTGCATGACTGATTCAAATGAAATTTGGGTAGTTGATGATGATAGCTCGATACGCTGGGTCATCGAGAAGGCGCTCTCAGGAGAAGACATCGCTTGTAATAGTTTCGAGTGTGCAGATGATTTACTCGCAGCACTCAAGACAGCGACACCCAAGGCGATTATCAGCGACATTAGAATGCCTGGTATGGATGGTTTGGCCCTCCTTGGGGAGCTGAAGTCGATCATCCCCGATGTGCCCGTCATCATCACCACTGCACACTCTGATTTAGACAGCGCAGTGACCTCTTATGAATCAGGCGCATTCGAATACCTACCTAAGCCCTTCGATATCGATGAAATGCTTGAGGTCGCCAGTCGCGCGCTCGCACATACGAACAAGCGGCCCGGCAATGGTAAAACGCTGGATTCGGGCGACAAGGAAATCATTGGAAACGCACCGGCCATGCAAGAAGTCTTCAGAGCCATCGGCCGCCTATCGCAGAGCTCGATCACCGTACTGATCAGTGGCCAGTCGGGTTCCGGCAAGGAGCTGGTCGCGCGGGCCCTGCACCGTCATAGCCCAAGGGCGAGCGCACCTTTTGTCGCGCTAAACATGGCAGCCGTACCCAAGGATTTGATGGAATCCGAACTGTTTGGGCATGAGAAAGGCTCATTTACGGGCGCATCGGGGCGACGCGAGGGCCGCTTTGAGCAAGCCAACGGCGGCACTCTGTTTCTAGACGAAATAGGCGACATGCCGCATGACACTCAAACGCGTTTGTTAAGAGTCCTCGCCGAAGGGGAGTTTTATCGGGTGGGCGGCGCCAGCGCTATCAAAACCGATGTACGCGTCATTGCAGCAACGCATCAGGATCTTCGCAACCTCGTCGAACAGGGCTCATTTAGGGAAGATCTTTATCACCGACTCAATGTGATCGGCATCAACGTGCCAAGGCTATCCGAGCGAAGCGAGGACATACCTTTGCTGCTCAACCATTTTCTGAGTAAAGCAGCTTCAGAACTGGGCGTCCCGACGAAAGAAGTATCTGCACAGGTACGCGACTACCTCAGCGCACTCGAATGGCCTGGCAACGTCCGACAGCTAGAAAATACCTGCCGATGGCTGACGGTGATGGCCGCAGGCAACACGATACTCATGAACGACTTGCCACACGAGCTCACGATGGGCGCCAACGCCGAGGCCAAGGGATCTGTCTCGTGGGAGAAGCAACTGTCGGACTGGGTCCGAGCCAAACTACTTGCTGGTGAGACTAATGTCCTCAAGCAAGCGATGCCACAAATAGAGTCCATCATGATGAACGCCGCATTGGAACATACAGCGGGCAGAAAAGCGGAGGCCGCTGAGCTTTTGGGCTGGGGCCGAAACACCCTCACCCGCAAACTCAGTCAACACGCTTAGTTCAGTGTGTGGAGCCGTCAGCTGGCTGCTCACCACCTTGTATTGAACCGCCCTGCGCCATGGCCTGATGGTACAACGCGTCGAAATTAACCGGTGCCAGCATCAGAGGAGGGAAACCGCCCTTGATGACCAATGCATCGATCGCCTCTCGAGCGTAAGGGAATAGGATATTCGGAGCGACTGTCGCAAGAAGCTGCTTTAACGGCTCCTCATCGATACCCGCAGCAAAGAAGATACCGGCTTGCTGTACTTCAACAAGGAACGCGTTCTTGTCTTCCATTTTGGCTGTCACAGTAATCGTAAGGACCACCTCGTGATTACCTGTATCGTCAGCCTTGGAAGAACGGGTATTCAGATCGACGTTCACATTGGGCTGCCAGTTCTGACGAAAAATGTCAGGCGACGCAGGCGACTCAAACGACACATCTTTCGCATAGATGCGCTGCATTGTGAATTGCTGCTGAACTTGCTCTTCTTGTGCTGCCCCAGCAGCTTGATCTTCCGCCATCGCGGTTACTCCTTTCTTCGTATTTAAGGTGCTTCGGAACGAAGCATTGAATCTAATTGCTGACGACGCTCAAGGCCATAGAGTTCATCGCAGCCACCGACGTGCTGGTCGCCTATCCAGATCTGAGGCACGCTCGTCGCTCCCGCCATTGCTGCCATCTCGGCTCTCAGCGATGGATTACCGTCAACAGGAATCTCTTCAAACGCCACACCCTTGCTGTTGAGCAAGGCTTTTGCCCGCAGGCAAAAGGGGCACCACCGCGTGGTGTATACGGTAACGGCATTCATTTGTTTGTCACCGGTAAGCGCTGCTCATCCCAACTCATCATGCCGCCCGCCATGCGGTGCGCGTTATCAAAGCCATTCGCGCGAAGTTGTTTAACGGCTGCAGATGCGCTGCTGCCCATCCGGCACACCACGATCACAGGCTTGCTTTTATATGCCTCGAGCTCCCCCATTCGGCCGGGTAAGTTGGCTGATGGGATGTTGATTGCGGTGTTGATATGAGCAAGCTTGAACTCCTTTGAATCTCGAACGTCGAGAAAAATCCCGCCGCTTTTGTTCGTCAGGTTAATGGCTTGCTGAGGGCTGAGCGCGGGACCAGCCTTTCGAGACTCTGTAAATAACAACAAATTCAGCGATAGTAAGAGCGCAAAAACTAGCAGCCACTGCTCGGAGACAAAAATTAGAAACTGGCTAAAGGACACTGTTAGGCTCTCTGACTTAGGCTATGCCCAACGGGGCATTCGCGAAAAGCGGAGAGTATACGTGCTTCAACAAGGGCTCTCCAGTAGCAGAATCACCGTCTAACAGGGTGATCTGTAACATTCATCAGGCTAACATTGGTGTGGTGATCCTGAGGAAGAACCATGTCATCCAATACAAATACGTTTTCACCCACTGTCCTCGTCATATTGGATGGATTCGGTTATCGGCAAGCGCCAGAAAATAACGCGATTTTCCATGCCCAAACACCGACTTTCGACCGCTTGTGGAAGACGGGTGAGTCAACGCTTGTTTCGGGATCAGGACTGGATGTTGGATTACCTGCTGGCCAAATGGGCAATTCGGAAGTCGGGCACATGAGCCTAGGGTCCGGCCGCATTATTTATCAGAGCATTACCCGAATCGACAAAGCCATTGAAGACGGTACCTTTGGGACTAATCCGGCCTTTACGAATGCTATTGATGCAGCAGTCGCTAATCAGTCCGCCGTACACGTGTTTGGACTTCTGTCTCCTGGTGGCGTTCATAGTCATGAAGAGCATATATTTGCGGCCCTTCGCTTGGCGAGAGCGCGTGGTGCAGAGCAGATATTCCTGCACGCTTTCCTCGATGGAAGAGATATGCCACCCAGAAGCGCGGCGGCATCATTGTCCCGTGCAGACGACGTTTTCAAGGAAATAGGTGTTGGCAAAGTGGCCACCGTCCAAGGTCGCTATTTCGCGATGGATCGTGATAAGCGCTGGTCAAGAGTCGAGCCCGCATACGATCTCGTGACTCAAGGAATTACTGAATACGAATACAGCTCCACAAGTGAGGCGCTCACTGCCGCCTACGCAAGAGATGAAAGCGATGAATTTGTGACGCCGAGCCGAATAGGTGATGCCGTAAAGATTAATGACGGTGACAGTATCCTCTTCATGAACTTCCGTGCGGATCGTGCCCGGCAGTTGACGCAGGCGCTGACGGAGCCCGCATTTGCGGAGTTTGAGCGCAAACACCTGCCAGAGGCCCACTTCGTTGCAACCACTGAATACTTTGAGGGCATCAACGCGAGCGTTGCGTTTGGACCAGACATTATCGAGCACACACTCGGTGCAGTCGTCGCCTCGCACGGGCTGCGCCAAGCACGAATAGCGGAAACCGAAAAGTATGCGCATGTCACCTTTTTCTTCAGCGGTGGCCGCGAGGCAACTTTTGCGGGCGAAGAGAGAGTGCTTATCCCTTCACCCGATGTCGCCACCTATGACCTGAAGCCCGAAATGTCAGCGGTAGAAGTAACCGACGCCATTATTCATAGCATCGAAAACCGGTCGCACGAGCTCATCATCGTCAACTTTGCCAATGGCGATATGGTGGGACATACGGGTAATTTTGAGGCGGCCGTAAAGGCTGTAGAGACACTGGATGCCTGTATAGCGCGCGTAGAACAAGCCGTGCTCGCGGCAGACGGTCAAGCGTTGGTGACGGCAGACCACGGCAACTGTGAGCAAATGCATGATCACGACACATCGCAACCTCACACACAACACACAACGGAGCCCGTGCCGCTGTTTTATATTGGACGCCAAGGGCGGCAGTTTAGAGAGGCGCCCGGCGTATTGGCCGATATCGCACCGACCATCTTGGATCTCATGGCTATTCCAAAACCCAGTGCAATGACCGGTGAGTCACTGCTCTCTGCTTAACCACCCGCAATGACTTTCTCTCGGCTTTGGATCCACGCTGTAGCAACCGCAGGTGTCGGCGTGTGTCTGAGCGCGTATGGCGCCTTAGCGCAGAGTAGCGATCTCACAACCGAGGCTGAGGCCCGCGCAGCCATCAAGGCCGTTAATGACGAGATTGCGGCCCTCGAGCAGCTGATTACGTCACAGTCAAAGGAACGAGATGAACTCCAAGCTCGGCTACGCGACACGGATGTGGCGATTGGTCGAGCCAATGAAGCCCTGCGGAAGACGCAAGCCAGCCTCAATCAACGTCAGCGACAAATCAATGAGCTCGAGTCAGATGGACTGCGTCTAGAGCGCCGTATAAATGATCTACAGCAAACCATAGAGACAAGTATTGGTGTGTTCTCGGTATTGAAGCAGGGGGGGGATCTCAAGATCTTGTTTGGGGACAGCACGCCACAGGACACGGAGCGAAACCTCGCCTACTTCAATGTGCTTCTAGAGCAGCAATTCGAGACAATCGATGAGTTCAAAAGGGTGGTTAGCGAGCTTGACGCCAACAGAGCGCTACTGGCCGCCGCACAGGCGGAGCAGGAAGACGACCGAGCGACGTTAAGCCGGACACGGGCAAGTTTGGTGAGTCAGCGCGCGGAGCAAAAAACGGTCATTAGCCAGTTATCAGCATCGCTCGCGCGCGATGGCGAACAGGTGACCGCACTGCGCGCGGATTCAGCTCGTTTGAATACGCTACTCGCCGAACTTCTCGAGCGGCTCGCGAGTCTCTCGCTAGACGGAGAATACGATGATTTCTCGTCGCTCAAAGGCAAGCTAAGAGCGCCGCTTGATGGTGCCAGCAAAACACGGTTTGGACAAAAGCGAGGGCGAGGTGACCTGAGGTGGCAAGGCTGGTTGATCCCGGCAGACCGAGGATCATCGGTTCGATCGGTGTATTTCGGGCGAGTCATCTACGCGGACTGGCTACGAGGCCAGGGTTTGCTTACCATCGTTGACCACGGTGATGGGTGGATGAGCCTGTACGGTCATAATGAGAGCCTTCTTAAAGAAACAGGTGAGTGGGTTGCGCCCGGAGAGGTCATCGCTCGTGTAGGTTCTAGCGGTGGGGCTACTGAACCCGCCCTGTACTTTGAAATACGCTCAGATGGCACCCCGGTTAACCCGGTAAATTGGATTAGGTAGCAGATACGAATGAAAACGAACGGCTTTAGGTCTGGGCAACGTTGCCTGAACGGTAACTTTGGCTACCTGCTTACAGTGCTACTAGCGCTTGGCTTGCCGAACATCACTGATGCGCAAACGAATCCGCCCGCCGAGGGCAGCCCACCTGTCGTCAGCACCTCGTTTGAGGAGCTTCAGCTCTTTGCAGACACGTTTGATGCCATTCGACGAGGCTATGTCGAGGACGTCACTGATGCTGAGCTATTTGAAATGGCGGTGAAAGGCATGCTGACCAGCCTAGACCCGCACTCCGCCTATCTTACCGACGATGACTACGAGAACCTTCAAGAATCAACAGAAGGTCAGTTCACTGGCCTGGGTATCGAAATTGGCTACCGAGGTGGCTTCATTGCCATTGTTACACCTATTGATGGCTCACCAGCGATCGAGGCCGGACTACAGGCCGGTGATGTAATTCTCAAAATTGATGGCACCTCGACGCAGGGCATGTCGACGAGTGAATCCTCTACTTACATGCGCGGCCCGGAGGGAACCACGGTAACGCTTGAGATTGGCAGAGCCGGTGAAAGCCAACCCTTTGATGTTGTTGTCACTCGAGGCGTCATCGATGTGCCCAGTGTGCGATCGCGCGAAATTGATGATGGCTATTGGCTCATTCGGATATCGAGATTCCAGAGGGACTCGGGAACCGAGGTCGCCAGTGCGATTGAATCAGCGCTCGAGCAAGGCGAAGTCAAAGGCGTCATTCTGGACGTTCGCAACAATCCCGGCGGCGTCATGAACGCCAGTGTTGAGATGGCCAGCAATTTCCTTGACGGTGGCTTGGTGGTCTACACCAAAGGGCGTCACCCCGAGTCCACAAATTCCTTCAACGCCGAACCCGGGGAGTTGCTGCCGGGCGTGCCCGTCGTGGTTTTGGTCAATGGTGGTTCCGCAAGTGCCTCAGAGATTATTGCGGGCGCACTTCAAGATCGTGGTCGAGCTGTCATCATGGGCACTCAGAGTTTTGGTAAAGGCTCAGTACAAACCGTACTTCCCGTCTCTGAAACGAAGGCGCTCAAATTGACGACCTCGCTCTATTACACACCCAGTGGACGATCGATCCAGGCCGAAGGCATCGTGCCCGATGTGGTGGTTGAACGAGCGCAATTAACCAGTCTGGAACAGGGCAATCGACTCCGAGAAGCTGACCTCAACCGGAGCATTGAGAACGCAGGGTCAACGGTTGAAACTGAAACCGAGGCCGTCGCCACCTTGCGAGAAGACGACAACCAAGTCTATGAAGCCTTCACCTTGCTCAAGGGCATTAATGTCTACCAAAGTTTAGGTTTAACACTCAACACGAATGTTGATACAGATCCCGACGAGGAATCTAAAGGCGATCAGTAAGTACTTACTATCGTCTAATAGCTATTCCTGATTGTGCTAGATGCGCTTTTGCTTCGGCAACAGTGTAGGTGCCGAAGTGGAAAATGCTTGCCGCCAGGACCGCATCTGCACCACCTTCAGTAAAACCCGCCACAAGATGATCTAGCGTACCAACCCCCCCAGACGCGATAACCGGAATGTCCACCGCATCGGAGATAGCTCGGGTAATCGGCAAGTCGTAGCCGTCCTTGGTTCCATCACGATCCATGCTGGTCAACAGAATTTCCCCAGCACCAAACTCAGCCATTTTTTGAGCCCATGTGATGGCTTCTATGCCCGTCGCTTTGCGACCACCGTGGGTAAACAACTCGTAGCGTCCTGAACCATCATCCAGTGCTTTCACGTCCATGGCGACGACAATACACTGCGAGCCAAATCGCTCAGCTGACTCGCGAACGAGATCGGGGTTAAAGATAGCCGCGGTGTTGATACTGACTTTGTCGGCACCTGCGTTCAACAAGCGGCGAATGTCGGTAACGGCTCGAACGCCGCCGCCAACCGTCAGAGGGATAAACACCTGAGACGCGATCTGCTCAACGGTTCTGTATGTCGTATCACGCTGCTCGTGACTCGCCGTGATATCAAGGAATGTGATTTCGTCTGCACCCGCGTCGTTGTAACGACGAGCGATCTCAATAGGATCACCTGCATCGCGAATGCCCACGAAGTTAACGCCTTTGACAACACGCCCCTGATCGACGTCGAGGCAGGGAATAATGCGCTTCGCCAGACTCACTGCATCGCACTCACTTGGTCTGCAAGCGCCTGCGCCTCTGCAACGTCTAAGGTCCCTTCATAGATAGCGCGACCCGTGATAGCTCCCACAATACCGTTGTGAGCCACTTCAGAAAGCACACGAATATCTTCAATGTTGGTTACGCCACCAGAGGCAATCACCGGCAGGCCGCCTTCCTTCGCGAGATTGATCGTGGCACTGACGTTGACACCCTGCATCATACCGTCGCGCTCAATATCGGTATAAACAATGGCCTCTACGCCGGCGTCGCAAAAGTCACGCGCCAGGTCCACGGCTAATACAGTACTGGTCTCGGCCCAGCCATCGGTCGCGACAAATCCGGATTTTGCATCAATACCTACGATGATGTGCCCCGGAAACCGCTCGCAGGCGTCTCGAACAAACTCGGGGTTTTTGACAGCGGCTGTTCCGATAATGACGTAGCTCACGCCGGCATTCAGGTAGCTCTCAATTGTCGCGCAATCACGGATACCACCACCGATTTGGACGGGCAAGCTGGGAAGCGCCTGGGTAATCGCCCTCACAGCCTCAGCATTCTTTGGCTTGCCCGCAAACGCGCCGTTGAGGTCAACCAGGTGCAGCCTGCGGGCCGTCGCTTCTGCCCAGCGCTCTGCCGTGGCGACTGGATCATCAGAGAAAACCGTGCTGTCTTCCATATCGCCCTGCCTAAGGCGAACACACTGGCCATCTTTGAGGTCGATTGCAGGTATAACTAGCATTTGCCGTCCCATGTCAAAAAGTTAGCAAGCAATTTCAAGCCGTTGTCATGGCTTTTCTCGGGGTGAAACTGGGTTGCAAACACGTTGCCCTTGGCGATGGCTGCACTTCCCTTGAGGCCGTAGTCGAAGGACCCTACCACACAGTCAGACCCCGTCGCAGGCAAGAAAAAGCTGTGTACGAAGTAGAAATAGGCGTTGTTCGCAATTCCGTCCCAAAGTGGGTGGCGCTGGGTTTGCGTCACCTGATTCCAGCCCATATGAGGAACCTTCAGCTTTGCTCCATCGGCGTCGCTGTGCTTATGGGGGAAACAGGTGACCGTTCCATTGAAAAAGGCCAGACAATCGACGCCGCCATTTTCTTCAGATCGCGCCATGAGCGACTGCATGCCAACGCAGATTCCCAATACGGGTGTGCCACGTTCGACAGCTAGGCGAAGCGGTTCTTCACAGCCCAATCGGCGAAATTCGGCCAAACAGTCGCGAATGGCACCAACGCCGGGAAAGACAATGCGATCGGCCGCCAAAATAGCCGCGGCATCTGATGTCACCACAACATCGCTGGCGCCCGCCTCTCGCAGTGCGCTTTCAACAGAGTGAAGATTACCCATGCCGTAATCGATAACGGCAACCGTTTGCGTCATGGCGTTACAGAACGCCTTTGGTTGATGGCATTGCCGAAGGCGCACGCTCGTCAGCAGAAACTGCCATACGCAGTGCTCTACCAAATGCCTTGAATACGGTCTCGGCTTGGTGGTGACTGTTCTCACCCTTGAGGTTGTCGATGTGCAAGGTCAGATGTGCGTGATTGACCAGTCCGTGGAAGAACTCGGCGAATAAATCGACATCGAAATCACCTACCGAGGCGCGGGTGAACGGCACATCGTAGTGAAGACTAGGGCGACCGGAAAAATCGATAACCACACGCGACAATGCCTCATCGAGCGGGACGTAGGCATGCCCGTAGCGGAGAATGCCACGGCGATCACCTACGGCTTTTGCGAGAGCCTGCCCAAGTGTAATACCGATGTCTTCTACCGTGTGGTGAGCATCGATGTGCAAGTCGCCGTTGGCCTTGATATTGAGGTCAATCATCCCGTGACGCGCTATCTGATCGAGCATGTGCTCGAGAAAGGGTAATCCCGTATCAAACTCGGCTTTTCCCGAACCATCGAGACAGACCGATACGGTGATTTGAGTTTCAAGCGTGTCCCGTGAGACGGTGGCTTCACGCAGGGATGTTTGAGCGTTGTCCATCTGTTTTTCCTAAACTTGGGTCGGCTTTCGCGCCGAGACGCTACACTAGGCCGCGAATTGTATAGCAAAGCGCCTAACAGCTCATCTTATGACTCAGCTTCCTACATTTTCAGAGCGACTTTTGGCCTGGTTTGACGAATACGGTCGCACCTCTCTTCCTTGGCAGGCAAACAAAACACCCTATCGCGTCTGGGTCTCCGAGATCATGTTGCAGCAGACACAGGTCTCGACCGTCATTCCTTACTACACCCGATTCATGTCGGTCTATCCGTGCGTAACGGACCTCGCTGAGGCGCCTCTCGATGATGTCCTAAGCCTCTGGACCGGGCTCGGTTACTACGCACGCGCACGCAACATGCACCGCGCGGCGCAAATTGTTGTCAGCGATTTTGGCGGAGAATTTCCGAGCTCCGTGGAAGCCCTAGAGACACTACCGGGCATCGGCCGCTCGACAGCGGGCGCTATTGTGACGCTTGGACATGGCGGTTGGGCACCTATTTTGGATGGCAATGTTAAGCGCGTATTGGCTCGCTTTCATGCCATCGAAGGCTGGCCCGGCAAAACGGAGGTGCTGGCAGCGCTTTGGGAAGCATCGGAGTCACATACACCGAGGACGCGCACTGGCGAATACACTCAAGGCATCATGGATTTAGGTGCAACGTTATGCACCAAATCAAATCCCGGCTGCCTCTACTGCCCCATGTCGGATGACTGCCAAGCACGCATTGAAAATCGACCAGCCGACTTTCCGGGTAAAAAACCCAGGAAAGCAGTCCCCGTTCGGTCGACTGTATTTCTGCAGTGTGTCGATCGTGAGGGCCGCGTTCTACTCGAGCGACGACCCCCAACCGGGATTTGGGGTGGACTGTGGTCCTTTCCAGAAGTAGAAGAGAAAGCAGAAGTAGCCAACTGGCTCTCAGATCACGGATTAACGCCGACTAGAGATGGGACCGAACAGCCCCATCACAGTCACACATTCAGTCATTTCAAGCTCAATATCACACCCATCATGTGCCCTGTGGGGACCGCATCGTCCAGAATAAGTGAACGGGATGATCACCGCTGGTTTACAATAGCGGAGGCGTTGGCGCTAGGGTTGCCCGCGCCAGTGCTCAAAATGCTTAACACACTCATTGCTAAAGACTGACGAGAAAGCTCATGCGAACCGTTCATTGCCGCCGCTACCAAGAAGAACTAGAAGGACTGGACAGGCCGCCCCTTCCCGGAGCAAAAGGCCAAGACATCTATGAGTCCGTATCAAAGAAGGCATGGGGTGACTGGCAAGCGCTACAAACCATGCTGATTAACGAAAAGCACCTCAACATGATGGATCTGGATGCAAGAAAGTATCTTTCTGAGCAGATGGATCTGTTCCTGAGTGGCGGAGAGCACGATCACGCTGAGGGCTATGTGCCCCCATCACAAACCAGCGAGTAACGTCGGTTATCGAGATTTAAACGATGCGAAAAATTTTACCCTGGCTGATCACATTGGTTGGCTGCTTTTTGGTAACCGGTGCACTTGCGGCAGTGAAGTACCAGCAAATTACGGCTGCGATTGCTTTTGGAGCGTCCTTCCCGGAAACCTATGAAGTCGTCAGCGCAGACCAGGTACAAACCCTCACCCACACCCCAGTTCGTCGACTGAGCGGCACGATTAGAAGACCTGAATTCGTAGAGCTCAGCTCTGAAGTCGGGGGACGGATCGTGAGCCTTCCGTTTTCTGCGGGCGCCGTGGTTGAAAAAGGCGACGCCATCTTAGAGCTCTTCTCAGCCGATCTATTAGCGCAACAGGAAGCGCTAAGAGCCGATCGCAATCTGGTCATCACTCAATTGGGCCGAAGTCGGACGCTTAAAGAGCAGGCCTTGATCGCTCAGGGCGACATTGACGTGCAAGAGGCTCGACTGAGCGCACTCAATGCTCAAATAAAAGCCATCGATGCGCAGTTGACGCGCTTGACGGTTAGAGCCCCATTTACCGGACGCATGGGTATCTATACCCACGTCGTGGGCGACATGCTGGATTCGGGAGAGGTCATTGCTGCGTTCACTGGGTTAGGTGACGAGCGATGGATCGACTTCAAAGTCCCTCAAGGCCTCGCGAAAATTTCAGCGGGTGATGAGGCGCGTCTTTATGACCTCGACGGCACATTCTTAGGCATCGCAACCATCATTGTTGTCTCCGATGCTATTGACGCTACTACACGCACGTTCAACGTTAGAGCAAGCGCAATCGACATTGATCTCAAACACGGTGAACTCGTGCAGGTAGAAGTCGCACGTGGCGCATCAATGGTGGTGTATGAACTTCCGCCCTCTAGCGTGCGATGGGATACCGATGGGACTTACATCTATCAACTTGTCGATGCAGAGCCTGGTGCGCAGCGACCTTACCGAGCAAAGATTCAACGAATAGACCTGGTTGATGAGACCG
>Ga0255779_1000209_pt1 | contig 73639 bp, 45 predicted proteins | sample 011ome_21_FD_179977 | JGI IMG/M metagenome (GOLD analysis project Ga0255779, IMG submission 179977) | Coastal salt marsh microbial communities from the Groves Creek Marsh, Skidaway Island, Georgia - 011508AT metaG (version 2) | ecosystem: Environmental > Aquatic > Marine > Intertidal zone > Salt... | reverse complement strand
GCTGCTCTTTGAAACATCTCTGAGCAGCGTCTCTAAACGCCGCTTTCTTGCGCGCTCTCTCTCTCTCTCGTCTTTGTTTTTTTGTCGAGACGCGAAGAAGAGAGAGAGAGAGAAAGTCTCTCGTCATCATCCGACCGCTGAGCGGGTCGTGAGTATCTTTTGAGAGACCTTTTGATTGATTCTTCTTCGCATAAAGAAAGACGAGGACGACGCAAACGATGGAGAATAAACACCCGAGCGTGGTGTTTACGACGACGAACGCGGCGGAGGAGGCGACGATTCAGACGATTCAGACGACGACATCTTTGCAAGACTCGCCGTTCGTGAGAGAAAAGCTGCAAAAACTGAGCGAAAAAGTTGCCACGAAACGAAACCTTTGCAGAGGGTTTACGAACGCCTTGACGCGATATTGCGACGCGCACGAGCAGATGGCACGAGAAAGCGAACGGTTCGCCAGAGAGGTTGAAGTGTTAGAGGTTGAGATGTTTGGGAAAGAGAGCGGGTTTGCGTTGACGACGACGACGACGAGCGGCGCGAAGAGTATCGCTACGAACAAAAGCATCGAAGAAGAGACGAGGACGGATATGTTGGTCACGAGAGTAAGAGAGAGCGCGGAGGCACACAGTAGCTTTTCGAGAGACGCGAGGGAAACGGTTGGGCACATGTTGGAGGTTTTCGGGACGCACGAGTGCGAGCGTCAAAAAGCGAAGCAGAGCGTCTTCGCCAAGACGGTGGAGAAGGTTGAACGGGAGAGGAGTAAACACGCGAGGTCGAATTCGAGCGTGTCGAAGATGAAGTTTAGCGAAGCCGCGAGCGCGACGGATTTAGCGAGATTCGAGCTGATGGCGTGTTTGCAAAGAGGGGTGCACGAGAGCGAGAGCGTCGTGGAGAAGGTGACGGTGGAGATGGTGAAGAGACATTTGGAGTTTATAAAAAATTTGGGAGGAAATCTGGAGGTGGAGGACGGAGTGAAAGAACGCGAGGAAGCGTTGAGAGGATTCGAAGAAGAGGTGGAGAAGATGATGGGACAGTTTCGGCAAGAGGTGGACGCGTACGCGATGGAGAACGGTTTTAGCGGAGAGCACCACGATGCGGTTGTGGCCGGGATGATTAGTCCGGTATCGGAGGGCGAAGACGCAGAGAATACGACGACGACAACAATCCCTTCCAACTTACCGTACGATGGGAGTTTGACGACAGATCGCGCAAGAGAGCTGTCGAATAAACTCACCGCATCGTTAGCGAACTTAGAACTATTACGTAGCAAAGCAGCGCGAGAGCGGCAACTACAGCAGCAGCAGCAGCACTCGAATTCCGAGGAGTTTGGTAACCATGGAAGTCTTTCGGCCAGAGAACAACAGAAACAACTCACGGATGTTTTATATGGCGGTGGTAAAGGTAAACACAGCAGAAGTAAAAGCGAGGGCTTTAGTATTCACGACGCCTCGTTCAACTCAGACTTACTCGGCGGCGGCGACGGCACTACTAACGACCAAAACATGAACATCGAAGATCGCATTTTGACGCAAGGGTACCTGTGGAAACGATCCAGAACGCTTCGCGATTGGAAGAAAAGGTACTTTGTTTTAGACGTGTACGGAAACTTGATGTATTATCGATCGTCTTCGAACTCAAAAGCGTTCATTCAGTCGCGATTAGGCGGGGTTTTTGGCGGTAGCAGTCACGAAAACGCCACAAACGACGTCGATCTCACCGAAGCGCACGAAACTGTACGTCTGTTGACGTCTACGGTGAAATCAGGTACCGGCGTAGACCGCGAAGACGATCCGAAAAATTCGAAGCATTTTGTCGCGAACGCGTTTCGTATCGTTTCAATGGAGAAAACGTACGTTTTGCGCGCAGAATCTGAGGAAGCGCAAGCTGACTGGATGGAGGCGATTACCTCCGCCATCGCGGTGTTGCTCAACCAAAACCACCACTTGCCTACTTCCACTTCGCCAACTGATGCCGACGATGCGTACTTTAACAAGCACAAACCGGGTGTAACGTCCGCTGATGCGATGTCAAACTCCTCGCAAACGACTAACACGACTGGTCACCGGAGAACGTTATCGGGATGTTCCGCGTTGTCGTCGGATTTAAGCGACGCGCAGATCGAGAACAACCCTTTCATGAATCCCGACAAGTACGCCACACTCTCTTTAGCAAACGGAAATTCGCCTCTGGAAATCTTGCGTTCTGCGCCTGGGTGTACCACGTGCGCGGACTGCTCGATGCCGGAACCAGAATGGGCGTCGTTGAATTACGGCGTGGCTTTATGCGTTGAGTGTTCCGGCGCGCACCGAAGTCTTGGCGTCCACGTGTCGAAAGTGCGAAGTGCGATTTTAGACGTAAAGGTTTGGACGGATCCGTTATTGAATGGCACTTTCGTTAAGTGGGGCAACGCGAACGCGAACGCAGTTTTGGAGGCAAAGATATTAAAGAAACCGTCGTCGTTTTTGGACAACGACAAAAGCGCGACACGAAAACCGCATCCGAAAAGCACCAAGGAAGAAAAGCTCGAGTTTATAAAGAAAAAGTATACCGAAAAACTCTTCGTGGACGGAAAACGCGAGAAAATTACGTCCATGTCGCACCCAGACGCGGAGCTTTTGAAAATCGCCGTCATATCCGGCGACGTCGCTGAAATTATGCGCACGTTCACCTCGGGCGCAACCATCGATTCGAGAGACGTGGCGCAGAATATTTTTAAAGCGTGTGCGATGCAAAATTTCACAAATCCAACGGAAGTTATCGAGATAATAGTTCGTAACGGTTTCGATTTAGAAAACTTTAGATGCACGCAAACCGGAAAGACGCCGTTACACTGCGCCGTGATGTCCGATAACGACGCGCTCGCGAAGTTTTTAGTCACGGCGAAACGCTTGGACATCGCCGCGAAAGACGGCGACGGGTTGACCGCGTTGGAAGCAGCGATGCAAAGAGGATACGTGCGAGATGCCGATTTGTTGCACATGTTGAGCGCGAAAGAGTGATTGATTCAGCGTGCTAAAGTCATATGAAATGTGCTAGTATTTTTTATTTGTGTTATAAAAATTAGTCATCGCCGATACGAAATATAAAAAAGAATCGCACACGCTCGGGCTCAGGAGGGAATTTGAACTCACTCACGGATAAGAATTCAGACATTTCAAACAATATAGCCAGGTTGTTACCCACATCATCGCCCAAAAAGTTTATCGCGAACGAACGAGACGAGATACGAAACGAAACAAAACTTTTTCTCGGAAACGCACCTGCTTTTATTTTTCTCCTCTCTTTTACGATACCACCGAGGAAAGAGAGAGCTGAGAGAGAGAGAGAGAGAGAGAGAGAAACGATATTCGGCTCAGAAGGAGGTGTAATCATCGCTCAGACGCATCGCACGCGCCGTGAGTTCATGGACTTGGTCATAACATCATCGCCGAAGTTCTCGTTTCTTTCTCTTTCTCTCTCTCTCTCTCTCTCTGTATCCAGAAAGAACTTTCCCGAGGACACAGAGATACAAAAAAAAACGCCCTCCCTCTCTCTTTTTCTTCTGGCTCAGACGGTTTCTTTAAATCATATTTCGATTTATCATGGGATCGATGATATGTTATGTATTGTCATCATCGCCATCTCCGCGGGCTCGCGGGTTCTCGCGCGTGTTTTCCGCGCCCGAAAAACGCGCATTCCGCGCGCGCAATCTCTTTTTTTTTGTATCTCTTTCACGGGAAATGTTTGGCTCAACTTGGTTTTGTATGCTGATATTTTTTTGTGTAATCATAAACACATCCAATCATTCGTAAACAGTGTTCTCATCATCGCCAAAACGCTCTCTCTCTCTCTCCTTCTCTCGCGCGCGCGTTTAGTATCGAGGCATCGGCGAAAGAGAGAGAGAGAGAGAGAAAGAAAGAAAGAGAAAAAGAGATATACAATATTAACTTTTTTTTTTCTTGTGAGGAAAAAAAAGGCGTTCGGATGAAAAAAAGAAGGGAAGGAAAAAGACTTGAAAAGAGACCGAGAAAACCCTGGCAGAAAAGACGACACAAAATCATCATCTTCGCTCGTCCTCTTTCTCTTTCTCTTTCGATATTGTAACGAAGAAGAAGAGCAAATCGTCTCGAAAAGACTTCGACGGAGAAGAGATCGATAAAGAAAGGCAGCGAGTGAGTGTGATATCGAGAGCTCTCGAACATGCCGCCGAAAAAGAAGCAAGACAAAGACGACGACAACGAACGGTTGGATCGCATCGCCATCGTGGAAGCGGAACGATGTCGGCCGAAAAAGTGCAAACAGGAGTGCAAAAAACAGTGCCCGGTGGTGAAAATCGGGAAACATTGCATCGAAGTGACGGAGAAGAGTAAGATTGCAAACATCGACGAGTTGTTGTGCATCGGGTGCGGGATTTGCGTGAAGAAATGTCCGTTCGAAGCTATCCAGATTATCAACTTACCGAAGAATTTGGAGAAGGAAACGACGCACAGGTACGGGCCGAACACGTTTAAGTTGCATCGATTACCGACGCCGAAATCTGGACAGGTGTTAGGTTTAGTCGGGACGAACGGGATCGGGAAATCTACCGCGCTTAAAATTTTAGCCGGGAAGTTGAAACCAAACTTGGGGAAATTCGCAAACCCTCCGGATTGGTCTGACATTTTGCTTCACTTTCGCGGGTCGGAGTTGCAGAATTATTTGACGAGGATTTTAGAGGATAACTTGAAGGCGTTGATTAAACCGCAATACGTCGATCACGTGCCGAAAGCGGTGAAAGGGATGGTAGGGACGATTTTGGAGGATAAAGATGGAGGCCCGGACGGCGGCGCGGATAGAGAGTATTTGATTGATATTTTGGAGTTGACGCACGTGATGGACAGAGACGTGGCAAAGTTAAGTGGTGGGGAGTTGCAACGATTTGCAATCGCTATTGTCGCGGTGCAAGACGCGGATATTTACATGTTCGACGAGCCGTCCTCGTATTTGGACGTGAAGCAAAGGTTGAAAGCGAGTCGCGTGATTCGATCGCTCTTGGCGATTAATAAGTACATCATCGTCGTCGAACACGATTTGTCTGTTCTCGATTACTTATCCGATTTCATTTGTTGTTTGTATGGGAAACCAGGGGCGTATGGGGTCGTGACCATGCCGTTTGGTGTGAGAGAAGGAATCAACATTTTCTTGGCCGGTTTCGTGCCGACGGAAAACTTAAGGTTCAGACCGGAAGAGTTGACGTTTAAAGTGTCCGAGAACGAAGACGAACGGTTAGCGCACGTGAACGATGAAGCGTTTAGCATGTACGAGTACCCGTCGATGGTGAAAACGCAAGGTGGATTTACTTTGAGCGTCGACGGCGGCAGTTTTACGGATTCGGAAATTGTCGTCTTGTTGGGCGAAAACGGCACCGGGAAAACGACGTTTATTCGTTTAATCGCCGGTTTAATTAAACCCGACGACGAGACCATCGAGTTGCCCGAGTTTAACGTATCCTATAAACCGCAAAAGATTGCGCCAAAGTTTGAAAAAACCGTTCGCGATTTGTTGATGATGAAAATCCGAGACGCGTTTTTGCACCCGCAGTTCATCTCGGACGTCGTGAAACCGATGAACATTGACCCGTTGTTGGACCAATACGTGAAGAACTTGTCCGGTGGTGAATTGCAAAGAGTCGCGTTGACGTTGTGCATGGGCACTCCCGCAGATATTTACCTCATCGATGAACCGTCGGCGTATTTGGACTCCGAACAAAGAGTCTGGACGTCCAAAGTTATCAAAAGGTTTATTTTGCACGCGAAGAAGGCGGCGTTTATTGTCGAGCACGATTTCATCATGGCGACATATCTAGCGGATAAGGTTATCGTGTACACCGGCCAACCAGCGGTAAACGCGACGGCGACGAAACCCCAAGGATTAGTTACTGGTTTGAACCAGTTTTTGAAGGCGTTGGAGATCACCTTTCGCAGAGATCCGACCAATTATCGGCCGAGGATTAATAAAATGGAATCCGTCAAGGATAGAGAACAGAAACAAGCCGGCGATTTCTACTACGTCGGTGAATAAAAGTCAACAACGACAAGAATAGAATTTATATTGATAATAATAGAAAGATATATACCCAGGTACTGGTATTATATGCGGTATATATGAATGCAGTGTATTCGCTCTATCTATTCAAAACTAATCTGCTCTATATAGTATCATTAAGAAGAAGACTTCAACGCTAAGCTGACTTGCGTAGCTTTGGCTGCTATCTTTCGAGAAATTTCATCTATTCTTTCAACCATTTTTTCTAAATCTTTTCCGTTTTCGCTCGTCGTTAACGCTTCAATGGACTCCTCGTGAGCCGATTTTAACTGCTCCAACTCTTTCGCCAACGTTTCCGCCAGCTGCTTCGGTCCTTTATTGTATTGGTGATGACGATGAACGTTGCTCGGTATCTTTGTAAACGCCGCGCGTTTTTGTTGTTGTTTCGCGAGACCTTCTTCACCTAACCCACCACCACCCGTCGCGCTCGCGTTGTCCATTGCTCTTTTTGTCAACTGCGCGTTCATTTCCCCGGCTCTTTGTAACGCTCTACGCAACTCGTCTCTTTCTTCCTCCAAGGATTCTTTCTCGTTCGCCAACTCCAACAACGCGTCCCGGACTTTCAAACAGTGCTTTTCCACGGACGCCATTCTCGTGTTCGCCTCTGACTCCTTCGCGAGAACTCGTGCAATTTCCTCGTCTTTTCTGCTTAAACTCGCTCTCGCTTCTTCCTTCACGTCCTCGATGGCGTTCCCGAACGCTACTCTCAACGCCTCGACTCGTTTCGCCATCCCTTTCTCCGTCTCCAACCGTTGTTGCTTTAATTCCACGTTCAACTTCTTCACGGCCAAAGCCATATCCGCGCTCCGTTCTCTCACAGCCGCGTTCGCTTTCCTACACTCTTCCTCTAAACTTTTGATTTGGTCTTTTCTCTTTTCATTCTCGCTCGTCAGCTGCTCGTTCTCTCTCGTCAGTTTTCCTTCCTTTGCGTCCCTCTCTCTCCTCTCCTTCTCCCATTTCCGTTCCTTCTCCTCCAACGCATTCAAGCACTTCTCTCGTTCGTTTTCCACCTCCAATCGTCGCTCTATGTGTCTTCTCATCTCATCGTCCGCGTCTCTCCGCTCCCCGCTAAACGCCACCGCGGCGTCGTCCAGCGCCCGTTCCGCCCGCTCCGCTCGTCTCGACTCTTTCGCTCGCGACTCTCTCTCCCTCCGTAACTCCGCGTGTACTTCCGAAGTGCTCTGTTCCATCGTCAACTGCCGTATCCGCCTCTCCGTTTCCTCTTTCACCGAATACAGCTCCGACTGCGTCTCTTTCACCACTAATTCGAGCGCATCTCGGTTTGATTCCAACGTTTTCGTTTTCTCGTTCGTTCTTTCCATCTCCTCTTGCATAACTCTCACTTCGCTTCCCATTTTTTCAATCTCTCGAACACATTCATCGTTCTTGATTTTCAAACCTTTCGCGATCGATTCCGCTTTTGACAAATCTCTTTGCAGCAGTTTGTTTCTCTGTTCGGATCGCTCGAAATCCGAGTGTAATTTCACCGCGCGCAATTTGAACAGGTGCGTTTGCCGCGCGAGCATTGATGCGGACTCATCGTTGGATTCGCCTCTCATTTTTGAATTTTCCCTCTGATTTACTCTCAGCACGTAACGTACGTTGCTCTGTTCAAATCGACGACATCACGCGCATACTTTGCAGAGCGTGCAAAAAGTGTGCCCTCGATTTTCTTCTGCGATTTACCTTACAGAAAACACACACACACACGTGCGCTCCTTTTCTTACTCGTTTTTACACGAAGGCCTTTTCTTCGTTGTTGTTGTTGTTGTTGTGTCAAGTTTGTTGTTGTGCGGTTTTTGAGCTTTTCCCTTTTGTGTCCTTTTGTCTCCCTTGTTTTTTGGTCACTCCTTTGGTCCATTTTTTTTTTAATTTTTTTCAAATTTCTGCCCAAAAAGCAACTTTGGAGGAGAAAAGACACACAAAAACACCTCTTTGGGATTCCTTTATTCTCATTCTAAATTCTCTCTTTTGTTCTGCGTTTAGGCGCCCTTTGCTTGCGGTGAATTTGAGATTGAACGCACATATATATACACACACACACATATAAGATGATGCGCTGCGTTTTTGCGTCTTCTTCTTTTTCTTCTTCCACATGTCTGACGAGTGGTCGTTTTTCCAACGATTCTTCGACGACGACTGTTGTTCACAAAAACAATCGGAACGTGTTCTCTTCCTCGAATGCGAATCAGAGACGTTTAAGACGAGGAGGAAGAGGTGTGTTGGCGTTTCAAAAAGGAGCAGTGGTCTCGTCCTCGTCTGCGAAAGAGCAAGAAGATTACGATCGAAGATTCCAGGAATCCACCAACGCCGGTTTGATGTTAAACGGGAACCGAGCGCCGAGAGGCGGCGATTCCCCACCGGAAGGGAGGTGGAGTTGGACTTTGAACTGGGATTACATGACGTTTGATCGAGAGACGGAGGTACCGATTGAAAACCCATCCGAACAGGAGTTAAAGGAGTGCTCGATGCTTATTGGCTCTTGTCCGAGATCTCCGGGAGATATCGATCGGTTGATCGATGAAGCCGGGGTGGAAGCCATCGTCTGTTTGCAGTGCGAGTTGTGCCACGAGGCGATGGAAATCGATTGGGAACCGATTCGGAAGCGGTGTTTAGAACGGAACGTGGTTATTTTAAGAGTTTCGGTGAGAGATTTTGACCGGTTGGACCAGTCCAGACGGCTGGCGGATATGACCAGGGCGTTCAATTTGTTACACGATGGATTAGGGAGGAAGACGTACGTCCATTGCACGGCGGGGATTAATCGAGCGAGTTTGACTGTTTTGGGGTATTTAACTTTTTGTCGAGGGATGGAGTTGCAAAAAGCGATGAACATTATTCGAACGTGTCGACCTCAGTCGAACCCGTACGAGGTTTCTTGGCAACGCGCGAGGAAGATGCTTTTGAGCGAACGCGTCGAGGACTTATACTTGTACGCGAACACGGACGGCGGAGGGTGTTCGAAAGAGGAAGGAGGGGATTGGATCGCGAGAGATATGGATAAAGCGGAGAGAGGAATTATTCAGCAAATGTTTCAGAGGAGTCTGGAGGTGGATAAAGGTCTCTCACACGCGCTTTTGAATTTGAACCAAGACGGGAAGTGATGATTTAAAAGGATGGACGAATGATGATATGTGGGGACGTTTGAGAGGAGGAAAGACGAATTTTTTGTACAAGAAGAAGCGCGCGTTGTTATTTTGTAAAAGTGTAGCACTCGTTGTAATATCCGAGTGTATTTATGTTGCATTGAATGTTACCGTAAAGCAACTCTCATGAAGTCTCTATGTGCGTGTAGGTATGTTAACGTTTTCAATTAAAATATTATCCTAGCATCGACTCTAAGTCGATATCTTTCGCCGAGAGTACTTTTTTGGCGCCCAACTTTAGAGGTTTCGCGCCGAGTTTCTTCGCGCCTAGACTGACGTGCCCGCCACTGTTCATCGGTCGTCTTTGCGCTGCCGGAGCAGGCGCGGCGAAGGCTTCGTCCATGTCTTCGCTCCCCCATCCATCGCTCGTGGCGCTCGCGTTGCTCATTTTCTTCGCTCCCATGCCGGCAAGAGAACCTCCCGGTCGGGCAGCCGTCGCCGGTCGCGACGACGTGGTGGACATTTTACTCAAACGCGCTCTCGCTTCTTCTTCTTCTTTATCGAATCCAGAGTAGTCGTCGTCGTCGTCGTCCATATCACCCCATCCGTCCGAAGGATTTTTTGTTGTCCCTGCTGGTGCTTGTTCTCGGCTATTAAAATTATTATTGTTATGACTAAGATCTTCCTCACTTCCGAAATTCTTCAACGACGGAGGCGGCTGTTCTTCGTAAATCGGACTGGAGTTGTTGACGTACCCACCGCCTCGAGATTTTACCGCTTGCGCTGGACTCGGGTTTGGCGACGGGTTCGGACTCGCGTTTGGAGTTAAACCGTACAATCTTGGCGGCGGTGCCGAGGACCCGAAACTTTTCGCCGCAAACACCTCGCTGTTCAAATCGATGTTATCGCCGTTGTTTACGCTATCGCTATCGTTGCTACCGACTTGACCAACTGCATTGGCCATCTTGTCAACCGCCCACGATAACATCGATCCAGCTTTGCTCGCCTTTTTCTTCGCTTTCTCGTGCGCTTCGGCTTGTTCCGCTTCTAACATTCTTTGCGCTTCTTCCGGGCCTAATTTCATCGCGTTTGAGTTTCTTCGAAGAATTTCCATAAAGACATTCATAGTCTCAAACGCCTCCTCTCGGACTGATTGCTCGACATCAGTCATTAAAGGCGCAATGGACGGTACGATTCTCGAGGAAAGTTCAACTGGTTCATAATATTGCGTGGTATATTTTAACGCCATCAAACCAGCCTGTCGCGCGTTTGGAAACGCGTCTCTCAACGCCCTCGTAAACGCATTACACAAAACTCTCTTCGCCGTGGATTCCGATAAATACGTCGCCACGTTTCCTAGACAAATCGTCGTGTTTGCTCGAATAGCCGGTTGTTCGTCCACTTGTAACTTAGATAAGTGCTTCAACAAACTCGACCCTAACGTTCGTTGCGTTAATTTCGGCGCCAACAATAACACCGTGCGTAAAGTCAACTCTCTCACAAACGGATCTTGATCGTTAAATCCAGTCGATATCTTATCGTAGATGATTTCATCCGTCATCTTTTCGTCCATCGCGTGGACGTATTTTTGCAGGTGCTCCAACAATGCCACGCGAATTGCTCGGTCTGTTTTGTCGTACAACTTCACGATGGTTGGGATAATTTTCTTCTCGAAGACTTCAACCGGTAAATTTTTCGCCGCTTGCAACATCGGGGTGATGGCTAACGCCGGCGCAGCGCCGAATTCGAGAGCGGAGCATAGTTTTGGTAAGATTTTTCTTTCAACCGTGACCGTTGCCAAACCTTCCATAACTCTCGGTAAGTGTCTGAAAAAATATTCTTTCTCGATGGCGTCTTTCAAGCTCAAGTTGTCGATGAAGGCAATCGTTTCAACCAATTTGTTCTCGAACAAGGTTGAGTTTTCAATCAGCTTTTTAGGATTGTATCGTCTCGCCGGTTGACTCCCCAACAACTTTTGATACTCTTTCAATAACACCTTCGGTATGTGTTGAATGTCTCTCAACTGTTCCGCGCTCGTCATCGCCCCGCCGCCGTAAACTTCTCGAATCAAACATCCCAACCCCCACGAGTCGATGGCCCACGGCGGCCCTTCCGGAACGGACTGCCAATCGCCTCTGCGATACTCGTCCGGTTTATACTGATCTGGAACCATATACGCGCCGTGCACGATAGACGCCTGCCCGTTCACCCCTCGTCCAATCTCGTTCAATTCGGAGACTAAATCGAACCCGGCGATTTTCCACTCTAAATTTTCCGTCACGACAATCGAGGACAACCCTATCGCGCCGTGGACTAATCCAACCGCGTTGTTCAAGAACGCAATCCCAGTCGCGACTTCGCGAATGCCCAACGCAAAATATTCGTCTCTCTGATGCGTCCCCTTCGGCACATCTTTCAAGTGATCTTCTAACTGCACGCATTTTTCCTGTTGTTGTTTTTGTTGTCAAGTAGATACCAAAATGAAAATTTTACGACGCCGGGTGAGCGGAAAGTTCGTACCACATCGAGCGCGGGAAGCGAGTACGTCCAACGATCGATTCACGGAATCCTTTTTTCCGTAACAATACAATATTTGGATGATCGAAGAAAAGAGAGCAGAAATCAAAAGAAGAAGATGTTATCGAACGCCGTTCTCGAAAAACAAACAAACATACCGTGACCACGTGAATGGTAATCTCGTTCCCACTCTCGATCTCTAACGTTTCTTTCACTTGCAACACGTTCGGGTGTTTGCACAATTTCAAACGTTTCGCCCCGTTCCTGGCTAACTCTAACGCCACTCGTTCTTTCTCCTTGTCTTTAATCTTGCACGTGAATACAGTCACCACCTCGCCGGTTTCCTGCGATTTGCCCTCGAACGTTTTCCAATGCGAGCCGAACAAAGTTCGCGAGGAGGAGATGATTTCGCCGCCGACGATATCGTGCGCGAGCTTTGGACCGGATTGGAAGAGAGAGCCGATCGCTGATCCGAAGTACGAACTCATCGGTATTGTTTTACGCGTTCTTCTGTTTTTGTGCTCTCTCTCTCGCGCGCGTTGTTCTTCGTGTAAGAGTCGTCGAAGAGTGGAGCAAAAAGGAGTGGAGGAGAAAGGAGAATTTTGCGTCGATATTTTAGGGTTTCATACCCTAATAACAAGGTGAGAAGAAAACAGCATCTCACATGTGATTGAATATTACTCTTCATACTACTGCTCTCTGATACGTTTAAACGCGTGGCAAGAATAGAACGCTAACAATGAGCAGACGAAGAAAGAACCCACACCCTCAGCGCGCGGTGAACGCGAGGACGGTTTTGAAGGCAGAGAAAGAGGAGGAACCTTTGGTGTTGCGTTCGAGGATGATGATTCCTGACGCCGAGGACGACGAGGACGAGGAGGCAAATCGTCAGAGACGACGAAAAGGTAAAAAAGGGGAGAAAAATTCAAAATCAGCAGAGAGAAGTGTAGCGCGAGGAGAGAGGGAAAATAGAGCAAAGACGATGATACCGCCGAACGCGAACCAAAAACCAGATGAACCTGTGCCACGAAAACCAGCGCTCGATGCGACGACGACGACGATTTCACCTCCTGCTTTGATGCAACAAAAAGTGTCACCCAAAGGAGGAATGCAACTCCCCCCGATACCGCCGCTCCCGGAACACCTCAAAAACGCGGACACGGAAACAAAGTTACTCTATTTCCGGGAGGCAAAACGCGTCTTAATTGAAAAGTGCCGAGAGAATCGGTGCGGGAACGACGAGGTGACCAGGGAGACGCATGGTTTAGGAGAATTCACATCGGGTTGGAAAAGGCCTGGATTACGCGAGTGCACGGCGCAGGAATTCGCGTACGATTTCTTCAAGTTTCACGAGCAACGAGGCGAGTTTGATTACGAAAACGTGTGGGAGTACGTCCTCGTTCGTTCACGTTTGATGTTTTTTATGATTATATACGGTGGTCGACATCGAGAGATGAGATCTTTCTTCTTTGCCCGCGCGTCGTCTCGGCGTCGTCGGCGTCGCCGATGACGCCGCTTGGCGGCATCCAGTTGTCGTCGTCTCGGCGTCGTTTTACTGTTTTCTATGATTTAAAACTGACCAAAAGCGCGTTCTCTCGCGTTCTTCTTTCTCTCTCTCTTTCGCTTAACAGTAAACTGGACCGACTCATCTCGCGCTCCGGGAAACCGTTCGATTTGTTAACCTTTTACGGCGAAGTCTGTCGAAGAGGTGGTTTTGGTCGAAACAGGGTCGAGGCAAAGTGCAGATTTTCAATCTCTAAGATCTTTAAAGTCATGTTTAACTACTTCGATCAGCACTCGTACACGGACATCGGGAATAAGCTGTTTGACGTGTACGAGCTCTTTTTTTTACCGTACGAAAGAGCGCACTCACAGGAAGACGTGGCGGAGAAGTGGGAAAACAGAGAAGGCGTGCCGAGAGTGCAAGATATTGCGAATCAGTTTTACTATTTGAGAGAACGGAAGGAGGTGGAGAAGGCGCAAATCGCGATGCATTTGAGACGCGGGAAGAAGTACGATCCGAATTTCGTGCCGATGTTTAGAATGAGCGTCCATCGAAGTTTGTTGTTGGAGGGGGTAGAACAAGAGAAAAACGCAACAAATTGAGCGAGATTTTTGTAAGTCTTGCAATCATCAATATTAGCATAAGAAATTATTAGCGCGGAAATTAGAAGTAGCGTATTTGGGGGAAGCGATGTAAAACTGAGAATCATTTCATACATGTACCTGTGTATGTGCAATAATACTTTTTTTTTTATAAAACAAATCTCGCTAAATCTTTCTTCTTGAGCAAATCTCCAATCGCTTCTTCCACCTCTTTTACATCGATCGTTACCGTACACTTACCGTCCAATCCTTTTTCTTTGTGCTTCCTCGCCTCCTCCGGCGCGTCGAAGCTAATCTTTTCGCATATGCGTTCGACGATGGCGTGTAACCGTCGAGCGCCAATGTTATCGACGTTCGAGTTGATTTCCTCGGACAATTCCGCCATTCTCAAGACTGATTCTTTAGTGAACTCTAAGTTTATGTCCTCAGTTTCCATCAGCGCTCTTTGTTGTCTCAAAATGTTCGCTTTCGGTTCGGTTAAAATCCGATGTAAATCGTCCTTGGTTAAACCTTTCAATTCCACGCGAATGGGTAATCGGCCTTGTAACTCTGCCAACATATCGCTCGGTTTGTTTTGGCTGAACGCACCGGACGCGATGAACAAAATATGGTCTGTAGAAACGTTCCCGTATTTCGTAGAAACAACCGACCCTTCAATGATTGGAAGTAAGTCCCGCTGCACGCCTTCCGAAGAGGCGTCGGCGCCGTGTCGAGAATCCGAACTGGAAACAATCTTATCGATTTCGTCGATGAAGACAATCCCATCGGACTCGACCGCAATCACCGCCTCTTTCGCGATGGCTTCCTGGGTTAGCAATTTATCAAATTCAGCTTCTTCGATGACTGGTTTACACTCGCGCACGGTCATTTTTCTCTTGTTCATGGACGGATGGGAACCTCCCGCGCCTCCCTTCTTGGAAAACATCTTGTCTACTTTAATGACTAACTCGTGGATCGGTAACGGACCAGCCGACGGATCAAACCGAACGCCATCGGGATTTCCACCGGCGCCTTCCGGTAACTCCACTTCAATCAACCGATCGTCTAACGCGCCTTCACGATATAACGCTCGAAACGCCTCCCTCGTTTCCTCCGACGCGCTCTCTCCGCAAACGAAATCCAAAATCTTGTTTTCAATCATCTCCGCCACTCTCGATTTAAATCGTTGCTTAAGTTTCGTCTTCGTCAACGTGATCGCGTTATCCATCAAATCTCGAATAATTTGATCCACGTCTCGGCCGTGAAATCCAACCTCCGTAAACTTCGTCGCCTCGACTTTCACGAACGGCGACTCGGTGATCTTCGCCAACCGTCTGGCGATTTCCGTCTTCCCGCATCCCGTCGGCCCAATCATCAAAATATTCTTCGGCACGATTTCGTCTCTCAAATCTTCCGGACACCGGTGTCTACGCCATCGGTTTCTCAGCGCGACCGCCACGGCTCTTTTCGCCGCGTTTTGGCCGACGATGTAATCGTCCAAAAGTTTCACCACTTTCGTCGGCGTCAAGTCGTCCGCCTCCGCGCCGGCGCCGAAAGATAAGTCTCCGGTTAACGATTGTAACGTGATCGGTTCTAAATCGCTCGTTTTCTTCGATTTGATGATTGAATTTGCTGCTGGTGGTGGTTCTGTTGTACTCGTCGTCGTCGCGCTGCTACTGCTATTACTTCCTTTCGCTTTCCCTTCTTTCCCTTTCTTCCTTTCCTCCTCTCCCTCGTCGTCGTCACCGAAATCATCGTCGTCGTCCCCGCTTTTCACCGTATCCGCGCTCGCGCTCGCGAACCCTCTCGATGTCGTTCGAATCGTCCTCTTTTTCGTCCTCGCCGAAGAAGGAAAAGTACTAAGGTTTTCCACGAATCTTGTTGATAACGGTCTCACCCCCGAGACGACGTTTTGATCCAATCTCGTCCTTTGCGACGACGACGATGAAAACGAGGACGCGAAACTACTCACGGGAGAAGAATACGAAGAAGAAACGGACCGAACGACATTTTCGTTTACGCGTGCGGTGGTCGCTCGAAAAGGACGACAACTTTTTACGCTCCTTCTTTTCGCGAGAGAAGAGACGAACGCTTTTCTCATGTTTATCTCTTCTTTATGAGGGAAAGTTTCCCCATTTTCGAGTGCTCGAAATGTATCCATTTTCTGGCAATGAAGGATCAAAAACGAGAGCGGGGAGGAAGAGGAAACGTTTTTTGGGTTGCTTCGACGACGACGACGTGTGTGCGAGAGTTTTAGATGAGTCGTCTCCGTCTCCGAAATCTTCTTTGTGGGAGGTGATCGTGAAGTGGGACGATGTGAGTTTTAAACATGTGCTTCCGAGATTGCATTCGAACGATTTGAAATTCTTACACGGAGTGAATAGTGAAACGAGAAAGTTGATTAAGAGATCCTCTCGCGCGGGTGATATTGCGAGGAAGTTTTGGATTGAAGAGATGTCGTCGATATCGACTTTGGAAGTTGCGTGGGAGCATTATCCGTGGGGCACGTATAACCATGAGCTGGAAGAAGAGATGGACGAACCATATTTCTGCTGGAGAGTTGCTCAAACGAATAAACTCGAGTTGCTCAAGTGGGCGCGAGAGGAGAAAAAGTGTAGGTGGGATGATAGGACGATTCATGCGGCCGCACATAATGGTAATCTGGAAATGGTGAAGTATTGCGTTGCAAATGAGTGTCCTATCAATGAGTGGGCGTGTACAGAAGCTGCCCGAAACGGTCATCTCGAGGTACTCAAATACTTACGCGAAGAAGTCAAAGCTCCTTGGATTTGGACAACTGCCTCATGGGCGGCTGAAAATGGTCATCTCCACATACTTGAATATCTTGTTGAGCGTAAGTACGATAAATTTCACGTATTTGCGTGTTGGTGGGCGGCCAAGAACGGTCACTTAGACTGTTTGAAGTACTTACACGAAACCGCCAAAGCGCCTTGGGACGAGGACGCCGTACGAGAAGCGCACAAGAATAACCAAACCGAATGTGTACAATACCTCCTCGACAACGACTGCCCTCTCCCACTTGCATGGCGATACGAACGCGGAGAGTTACGCGTACCAGAATAATAAAATCGCATTTTGACTGAAAGAAGACAAACAAAAGCAGTAGTAAAAGTAGTGTAATAAATTGTTGACGACGCTCTGTATAACTCCACATTTTCATTTTGTTTTACCACACGAGTCGAAAGGGAAATGGCGACGTTCACGACGTTGCAGCGAGAGTACCGCCGAACGGACGGCACCGTCGTCTCCCTTCCTCCGGGGACGATAAAACTGCTGGAGAAAAAGAAGTCTGACGTTCACGTTTTTTTAAACAAAGACCGAACGAAGACGAAACTCGTGAAGTTGTTCCTGCTTGTAATGCTCGCGTGGATGGTGTTCGCGATGCAATCGCATCCGGATGTAAAGAAGACGAGAGGAGTTATATCCGGACCGAAAGCGTTCTCACTGTTCGGTGGTAGGAAAGATTTAAGGCACACGTCTTTAGAACAAAGAGATATGCTCAGAAAACAAAAGGCGGAGGAAAGAGAGCGGAGAGATGTAGAGAGGTACGGCGCGACCAACCCGGCGTTGAGAGGCTCGAGCGAGTTAGAGATGACCGGAAAGAGGAAAGACAATCGAATCGATTGGAAGGAGAAAGTAAACGAGTTAGGGCGAGAGTACAAGGAAAATAGAAGAAGAGCCGAACGAGAAAATAGGTGGGACGGCAAAGCGCAGAAATACGGGATGTTGTCCTCGAGAGGAGGAGGTGGAGACGCTTCGTAGCGTTTACTCGTGCGCGCTTTTCGCGTACGAGTTCGATGATGTACTATATGTGTATATACAACACTTTAGCAAAATGGTGTCGTCCTTTTCGATGCTTTTATTAGAACCTTGAATAGATAGCAGAACTACATCGATTATATGTGTCTCTGATAGCCCCGAGATGCGTTTTGGGATGATGCTGATGATGCGCCAAGAGAGCATCTCTTCGGTGAAAAGTTCGTTACATCTCCTCATTTTTCAACCCACATCAGACGCGCGCAAAAACAACAATGCCTTCTTCTCCTTCTCCTCCTCCTCCGAAGAAAAACAAATCTCTCCTCGTAATCCTTTGTTCGTTCTGTTTCTTCTTCTGGTTCAAACCGTCCGAACCGTTTTTAGTTCCGTATTTAGTCCACACGAAAGGCTTCTCGATTCGAGAAATCAACGAAGAGATTTTCCCGGTGTACGTGTACGCGTTCTTCGCGTGGACACTTCTGAGCGGACCGATTGCGGCGAAATACGGGTCGAGATTTATGCTCAGAGTGGGGGTTTTGTCTGAATTTGTCGTCAGATGGGTGCTGATATACGGGGAAAGCTTGCATGCTATGCGGTTTATGCAAGTGTGTTTTGGAGCGACGATCGCGAGCTTTCCGTTTGCGTTTAGTTACGGGGTGGAGATTTTTAGCAGCGCGACGAATACGGAGCTAGAGGAGGAGGATTTTGAAGATGACGACGTAAGCGATACTATTGACAACAACAACAACACGTATCATTGCGACGAAAAGAAGGAGAACGAAAAGCACAACGGGGACCAAACCGGGTACATCAGCGCGACGTTTGCGACGAGTTACGCGTTCGCCGGAATCGTCGGCCAACTGGCGGTGTCGTTCGGCAACCGGCCGGCGAAAGCGGAGGATCGAATAGCCGAGTTGTTTTGGGTGAGTTTAACGAGCGTAGGTTTGGCAGTTTTGGTGGCGTTTTTCGTGTTGCCGGATGTTAGTGGTCGGAAGAGTCAGAGGGAGAGGAATTTTAGCGAGAGGAGAGGTAGCGATGGTAGATTTTCGGCGATAGGGGAGACCGTGGAGACGATGAGACTGGCGTACTCGGAACTGGGGACGAGGTGTTTGTCCATTTACTGGGTCGTCGCTTCAGCTGGGCTTAACTTCGTGCAAACGTACGGTTCGAATTCGTGGTATGAAACTGACGCAGATTCTGGTGTAGATAACGGGTACTTTGTTTTCATCGCGCAAATTTCTATCGCCACCGTCTCTTTGTTCGCTCGCGCGAGAGTGGTGAGCGAAGATTTCGGCAATCGACCTGGATTCTATTCTTTGTGTTCAATTTTCGGATTTGTTGCGGCGCTCTTGTCGGGGCATTGGGGGAGTGGACCAACGAAAAATCTTGGGTCTAAAGTTATAGCCATGTTCGTTTTCTACGTAATTTTAACGTCCGCGGTGAATTTAGGATTACTCGTGTGCTACGCGAGAGCGAGCGCGTGTATTTCCGACGGGTTTGAACGGAGGCGAGAGGAAGAAAAGAAGAAACGAGCACTCACAACTCCAGAGGCGATCAATAATAGTAATAATAACAATAGTAGTAGTAACGATCGTGAGCTTGATGAACAGTTCTCCTCCGTGAAAGAAAAAGCTTCCATCCGAATGCTTTTCGGCATGAACGGCATCTTCGCCGCGTTTACGTTGTGCATTCTTCAAGCGGCGACGACAGGCGATTCCGCGAAAACGATCGTCAGGGTGGGCGCCGCGTTTATACAGATTGGAGCGGTTATAAACGCAATCACAACTAGACTCGTTGGCTTGAAGAACGGGTACACGTGTTCTAAGTTTGAAGAAAACGAGAGGAGACGGAAAGGAGAAATAGGAGGCAGGGACAGTCATGAAATTGAGCTCCACCACGCGCGAGTGTAAAAAACTATATGTATGCATACCTTCATTCGTCATCGCTATCAAAGTCTACGTAGTTGACAATCACGTCTTCATTCGTCTTCTTCTTTTTCTTTTTCTTCGCTTTTCTCAAAGAGGCTTCGTCAAGATCGTCAAAATCAGACGATTTCGACTTCTTCTTCTTCCGTTTCTTCGGCAAAATATCGTTGTCGTTTTCCTCGTCATCCTCGTCATCGTTATCGCTATCGTCGCTATTATCTGCATCTACCCTTTTACCTTTTTTCTTCTTTCTATTTCCATCTCTATCTTGGAACGCGTCCCAGGCGACGCACGTCAAATTTTGCTTCGCGTACGCCGCACCTAGACATTTCCTACTGGAGCCGTTATACACTCGAACGTATCTATCTAACCCAACCGTGGCTACTAAATCTAAAGTCGGGTGCGCTTCGATTTCGCGAACGCTCCCCGAATTGCCCCGAATTGCGCCGCACGCTTTACTCGTTCTCAAATCGATGGCGCAACATTTACCTCGACTGTCCGCGGCAAACATCCGGTGTTCGTCGACGGAACTAAAAGCGACTGAATTCACCGGCGCTTCGCCGTATTCCACTTCCATCGTCGCGCGTTTATTCGCCCTAGTATCGTACAACCTCACTTTCTTCTCCCCCGTCCCGACGGCAAAAACGCAACTTTCGTTGCCTCCGTTTGCTTCCCCGCGATCTTTAAACCGCGCGCATTTCACCCACGGCGGCGCTCGATAATTCAACCTATTCACCGGCGGAGGTTTCGCTTTCCACACCAACTTCCCTTCCTGCTCTACATCCACAATCTTCACGTCGTTTCCTTGCCCTTTCCCTCCGTAAAGTAACCGCTTCCCATCTTTACTCGCTCGCGCGCACAACACCACCCCTTCTTCTTCTCTCCTCGCGACGTCCTCTTTCAACAACGCGAACGAACGCGCGTCCGCGCCGCCGCTTTTCCACGTCCCCTCGCCATCCTCTTTCACTCGCAACACGGTCACCGTCCCGTCCTCCGCGGCCACGGTGAGCTGTTTCCCGTCTTCCGTAAAATCTAATCCAACGCATTTCGGGACCGAAACTGCCGCTACTCCTCCTACCGTTTTGTCATATAAAGGCTGAAAAAATCCACCGTTCCCAGCCCGAAAGATTTCCACCTTCCCGTTCCTTCTCGCGACGGCGTACAGGTTGCACCCCATCTGGCGGTGAAAACTCGAGCACAGTTTCTCAATCCCAAAAGTTTCTTTATTCTTCTTATTCTCGTAAGTGTTTGATACGCAATAAGAAGAATCGAATCGATGGAGAATGGCGCCGTACGCGTTCGAGGACGACGCGAAGCGCAGGTATCCGAGCTCGTCCGCGCAGAGCAGAGAGATTTCTTTCGACGAATTGGAAGATGATTTTTTACTCTTCCCGTTTTTGCTCGTCATCTCTCCTCCTTTTCCTCCTCCTTCTCCTTATCCGCGTTTGCTTTTAACGCTGCTTTCGTTGGAGACGACACTACTTTGCCGTCGTCGTCTGAATCGTCTTTTGAATCGTCGCGATTTTGACGCGCAGATGATGAAAAGAGAGAGAAAGAGAGAGAGAAAGAGAGGGAGAGAGTGCGTTATTTTTTTGTGGAGGTGGCGGCTCGTTTTGAAGATGCGTGATATAAAAAGTGTAAGAAGTTGTTTAAATAAAATCAATCAATCCTCTTCGTCTCTGTGAATGGTCTTAAACCGGTACCCTTCCACGCGTTCCTTCATCCTCTTCTTGTACTCTTTATCGTGTTTCTTCCCACTTCTGGCTAAATCTTCTAACGAGTGCTGCTTCCCTTCTCTCTCTTCCAACGCCATGCGTTTTTTGAAGAGCTCGTCTTCGTGGTGCTTATCGGCCAACTCGGCGGCTTCGAGCAATTCTTTGACGTCCATTCGGTGCGGTTTGACGAAGGTTGTGTCCACGCCCAAATAGTCCATGTGTTTGACGACTTTCTTTGCCGCGTGTTCTTTCAACAAATCGTGGTCGTTTTTGCACTTTTCGTGTTTCCCGGTCAACTGTTCGTTTTCCTTCTCGTAAAACTTTTGCGTGTCTTCTAAATTTTCAACCTTGTAGAAGAGCATTTTCATCTCTTGCGAACAGTTGGTGGCTAATTTCCCCAACGCCGCGGCTAATTTATTCCTCTCTTTCGTCATCGTCACCAATTCCGCTCTCAGTTGACTTGAATCCATAAACGACCATCTCCGTTTCTCCTCCGCGGTGACTTCGTTCTCGCTCGAACGCAACGTCGTTCCGAGCAACTCTAAATCCCCATTCGTCGCTTCCTCTACCGCCTCCTTCGCTTCCTCTTCGATTTCATTCTCCATGTTTTTAAACGCAATCGCGGTTTTGTCTCCTTTTGCCACCTCTTCCGCTTGCATTTTCGAAGCTCGTTCCACTTTCGCTTTATCTTGCGTCGGGTTCGTGCTCGTGAATTTAGGCCGGGCGTTTTTGTTCACGTTTCCGTACATCCGCGCTAACGCGTCGTCCGCCGCGTACTTGTTCGAATCGAAGTAATTGTTATTATTATTGTTATTATTATTAGTATTGCTTCTCTCGTTCGAATCTGCGTCCTCGTCTTCCGTCCTCGTCAAAGCGAATTTGGATCGCTTCAAGAGCGCTCGCCGGTGCGGATTTGAAAACGAATTCATTTCCCCGGCTTTCGAAGAAGACGAAGACGAAGACGAAGAATCCTCCTCCTCGAATAAAAACCCGTTCGCTTTGAACGACGACGAAGAGAACACGAAGACGAGCACGAAGAAGACAAAGGTCGGTGACGCGAACGGAAGGCGTTGATGTATCATCTCGGGAGTCTTTCAGAGGGGCAAAATGCGTCTCGAGGAGTGACGAATTTCGTGTGGCTGAAAAAGACGAGAAAGACTTTGCGAAGACTTGTGGATATAGTAGGTGTTTGAAAGGAAACGCGGATGACGCGGATAACGCATTAAGCAGAGGCGCGCGTAAAGGTACCGGTATTATTACACGAGGACTATAAAAGAGCAGCTAATGTTGAGTACGCTTGTGGACGTTCAATTGACCAGATGTACGAAAACGCTTCTCGCACACATCACACTCGTACGGTCTCTCGTTCGTGTGAATACGCATGTGGGTTTTCAAATCACTAGATTGACGAAAAGCTTTATCACAAACATCGCATTCATACGGTTTCTCGTTCGTGTGAATACGCACGTGGATTTTCAAAGCACCAGATTGAGTAAAACGCTTCTGACACACATCGCATTCAAACATCTCGTTCGTGTGAATACGCATGTGCGCTTTCAAAGTACCAGATTGAGTAAAACGCTTCTCGCACACATCACATTTATACGGTTTCTCTTTCGTGTGCTTACGCATGTGTGTGGCCAAATGTGATGGTGAAGTAAACACCTTCTCGCACACGCCACACTCGTGCCCTCTCTTTCTCTTCGCTCCTTTCCTAACAGTCATTTCTTCATCGTCTTCTTCATCATCGTCTTCGTCTTCATCATCGTCTTCGTCTTCCTCCTCTTCTTCCTCCTCCCTTTCCCTTTCCCGCTCCACATCACACCACACCATCAACAAAGCCTGTTGTTCTCTCTGTCTTCTTCTTCGTCTCTCCTCTTCTCGTTCTCTCTCCTCTCTGTCACTCGTCACCACCGTTTTCGCGTGCATCGCGCGCTGCGGATGCTCGTTCTTTCGTCTCATTTTTATTAGTAAAAGCAATTCAGGAGTGATGATTTATATCACACATCTGCGCGCGAATAATGAAGAAAAAGAAACGAACAGAAGAGATGTTTGTGATTTTATGTACGAAAGCGCTGAAGGTGTTTTCTATTCTAAAATACATGAGTTCAGAAGTAAAACGATGCTACTGCTCCTCCGGACGACGACGCCACCGCGAGGCATCGACGCGCGTGGCCGAACGCTCTCGGTGCGCGCCGCGTTGTTCCGTTGTTGGTATTGGCGTCGGCGCCGCCTCGTCGGCCTCGTTGGCCGACGGCGATGGAACGTCTCTGCAGTTGTTGCTGCTGCGGCGGCGGCGGCGGCGTTTGTGGAGCGGCTGTGTTTACTTCCTCGTCGTTACTTCGGTCGTATAATCGTTGGTTTCCGTTTTCCGTGCGTCTTTTACGGATCACGTCTTGGTTCGCCACGTCTTGAATCAAATTCTCGACGGCGTTTCTTCCCAAGCCGCACTCTTGCAAAGCGCGAAACAAGGAGTTTTTGGTATCGCCGCGATCGATGCGGAAACCTAAATCAATCATCCATGAGGCGACTCTTCGTATACTCGCGACGTCTTCGCGTTGGCCGTGGGCCCAGATGACGTGCGAGAACGTGCGCTCGTTTGGATTGACGTCGTAGTCTTCCATCATTTCGCGAACGACGCGTTCGGCTTCGCCGGTGTCGCCATCGGTACAATACGCCGCCACCACGGTGGTTAAAGGCACCACGTGCGGTTTGATTTTATACTCCTCCATTAACGATTTACACCGCTCTTCGGCCATCACCGGGTCGCACGCGCGCGCGTAGGCTTTGGCGACGGAGGCGATGACGAACGAATCGATTTTGATTTTGTTTTTATCTTTGCGCATGGCGGTGAGATATCGTTCGGCGTTTTCCGTGTCTCCCGAATTCGCCCAATACTCGAGAAACATCGTGTACGTTTGAACGTCCGGTTTTACGCGCATTTTCTCCATATCCCACGACCCTCCGCCTTGTAACTCTCTGAAAATAACCTCCGCCGCTCGAGGATTGCCCGATTTCAAGTATCCTTTCAACAGCATGTTGAAAATTGGTAACGACGGCGCCACGTTCGCCCATCGCATTTTCTCCAGCAGTTTTCGTCCTTTCCCGATGTCGTCGTTGTTGCAGTAGTAATCGATGACCATTCCGTACGACGCGGCGACTGGTTTCGTGACTAATTTACTCGCCATCTTCTCTAAATCGTACTTTTCATTGTTCCATCGTTCAATCACGGTCTCCGCTTCTTCGGGATCGTTGTTTTCTATGCATCCTTTTATGAACGCGTTGTAAGTCCTTTCCGACGGCACGACTAAATGCTTCTCCTCCATAATTCGCAACGTTCGATAAACCTTTCTATATTCCCCGTTCCTCGCGTACGCGTTGATAATCTCCGGATGCGTCGCTCGATTCGGTTTCGCTATTTTATCCTTCATCCCTTCCATATCCGGTCGATCGCACAAACCAATCTCCTCCACCCACGAATCCACGAACTGCATCGCCTCGTCCGGTTGATCATTTTCGCAGTACCCGTGCGCGATTGCGTTAAATATAGCCGCGTCGCAATCAAACTCCACTCTGGCTTCCTGATTGAAAATCTCTTCCGCCTCCTTCGCTTTATTCTGTTTCCCGAGCGCACTGATCAAAGACGTGTACGTCTTCATCGTCGGTCGATGGCCGGAATCTTTCAGTTTCTTCAATTCATACCGCGGGTCGTCGTACGCGTATTCTTCTAATTTCGTTCTTGCAGTTGTCTTTTCTGTCGTCGTTAAACCTTCTTTTTCTTCTTCTTCTTCTTCTTCTTCGTCCTCGCGAGACCAAGACGACGACGACGACGAAGCACCACCAAAACCAGCTTCTTCAAAATCCCTCCTCTTCGCCCGTTGTCCTCTCAACCGCCCTTTGTCGCTGTTGTTGTTGTTCTTATTCCTCGTTCTCGTCGTTAAACTCGTCTTCTTCCCGATCGTAATCATCCTCTGCGTCGCTTTGTGCACCGCAAAACACGACGCGTTTCGCGCGCATTTTCTGCATCGAAATCGTTCGTCGTGATACGCTAAGTGCGATTTGTCCTGCGGGTTTCTTCTTTTCTCTTCCAAAAAGTCTTCCTCGTTCTCGCTCTCTGTCTTCTTTATCGGCGTCTCTCCTCCCCGAGGACGATCTCGTCGAGGGGACGACTTCCGCTCGTCCAGCATCTCTTCTCTCGCGCTCTTTTCTCTCGTCTTTTCCCTTTGTGAGACGATATCTTTTTTGCTTTTCTTCATTTAGGTGTTTAGGGTGTTATAGTAAGAAGTTCTACTGCGTAAGTGCGCATTTCGTACTCAAATTTTGCTCGATAATAAGTGCTTCTTTCTTACTCGTCAGTCTGTGCTGCTTACTCTTTAAGTAACTTGTTTTTCGAGAGCTTTCAAAGTGCTCCATTATATCCATATCTTTCAACAGACTTATAATGTTGCACTCGAGCGTATCTGTCGTCGTCCGGGGGGCATCCTCGGTGGTCAGAGCGCCCGGCATTTCTCGTCGCCGAGAAGAGAAAAGCAGTAGGAGTGACGCCGCGAGTAAAGGATGCGTCATCGGTCGGTCGTCGTTCGTTGGAAGGTGCTCGAGTTCGTCGTCGTCGTCGTCTCGTTCGGATTATCTTTCGCACAAGCGGCAGAGGAGGAGTAGGACCAAAGTGAAGACGACGGGCGAGGGCGAAAGGAGTCGCGACGAGAATGCGAAGAATAAAAACAGAGTTTGGAACACGACGAAAGGAATCGCGGAAACCGTGGACGACGACGCGGAAGAAGAAGAAGAAGAGTGCGGAAGCGAAGACGAGGAGTGCCAGGAAATCGCAGACCACCTCAGGCTGAAATCCGGGGTGCTCTTGGACGACGTTTTACCGATCGGGACGCCGATACAAAAAGTAGCAGTAGAAGAAGGCGAAGGAATGAGAGTAAACGGAGGAGGAGGAGGCGCAGAGGTGATGGTCGATCCAATCGTGCAAGAGCAAGTGGAGCGGGCGAACGAGAAGCGGATCGATCGAGGGTTGGGGCAACGCAGAGCGCTGTCGGCGGAGACGAGGTCGAGACCGTTCGTGCCTTTAGGAGGGGAGGTGTTGCACTTGGCGTGGATGAGAGAGTACGACGAGACTGGGAAGTTTACCAAAGAGGAAGGGGAGGCGTATCGGGAAACGATTAAGAGTTTGTTGTCGCACTATACGACGCCGGCGTGGAAAGTGACGAGCGTTTTGGACGGCGTCGCGAGAGGGTGGTCGGACGTGGTGTTGGATTTAGGCGCTGGGTTTAATTGTCGTTTGCAAAGACACTCTGAGTTTGAAACGTTAACGCTGAGTGGTCCCGGGCGATTGCAGGATGAAATTTCGGCGCCGATTAAACCTTGGAGCTGGTTGTTGCCGACCAATTGGTTGGCGGATATTCCCGGGAAAGTATTTTTGATTCAACATTTCGTAGTCAGGTTAGACCGAGAAACCTTCGCGGAAACGATAGACAGAGAGACGTTGAATGGAGAGTGGTTGACGTTGAATGGAGTGGCGGATAAAAATAGTGCGCACGATCCGAGCGAGATTGTCGCGGACGCCGGCGTGGTTTCCAACGATTTACAGCGGTCCCGGTCGTTGTTCGAGGACGTGGACTTATCGAGCGACGCGAACAGTAGAACGGCGTTGAGACAATTAGAAGCCGCGAGGCAAGCGTTAGCATCGAGAGTCATGTCCAGAGACTCGTCGTATTTCGAAGACCCGTTGACGACGACTTCGAGTACGAAAGGCGCGTCCAAAGAAACGTTTCGAGATAGCGAATTGGATTGGGAAGTGGGCGCGTTTGCCGGCGCCAGTCTCGGAGACGGCGCGAAGATTTACGTCAACTATCAACTCGACGAGGACGGTGGCACGCAGTGTTTAGTCACTGTCCCACCGGGGAAAGAAACTTTCGATCGCGCCATGCGTCAAATCCAACGCTTGACTATTATCGAGCAGTATCGATTGCTGATTCTCTCTCGATTACCGAAAGCCAAAGCAAAACGACAAGCGTTGGCGCAATTGCAAATCCAATACGATACCGTTTCCTCGGTGTTGAGAAAATCGAGAGCGTCCAACACGGATTACCGCAATCAACAAGAAATGTTAACGCAAGTCGCGGACCTCGAATCCGCCGTCGCCGACGTCGTAGCGAAAACGCGCATGCTCGCGCTCTCCGCTCAAGCGTACCAACAAATCATCGAGCTTAAATTCACCGAAGCGCAGTTGAAACGATTGAGCTATAGCGCTCGATTCCTTCCTCTCTTCGTGAAAAAACGCTTAGACCCGGCGCTATCCACCATCTTCTTTGCCTCAGAACAAGCCGAAATCCTCTCCGCGGCGCTCTCCAGAACGACAAACTTGATCCAAGCCGCCGTCGAAGTCAAACTCCAACGCCTGAACGAATCCATCGCTTTATACGGTTTAATCTTCACCGTCGCCTCGGTCGGGTTGGGTTTATTGCAAGCCTGGAGAATCGGCAATTTAGGCTGGCTCATCAATTTCACCAAAACGTGTTTCTTAAAGACCATGGCGTGGATATTATCGAACTTTGGCCATCTTTTCGAACACTTTCACATATACGGGTTGGCGTAAAATGAATGAAAAATCAGCTTTTCGGCGGTAGCCTCGGCGGCGGGAACGACAACAACACCAAACCGAGTTTCACATGTACATTGCGCGCGCATACCACACACACAAACACACAGAAAGACAGACAGAGAGAGAGAGAGAGAATGAATGTAAACATCGTTGGTTTGTAATAATACTACTCTCTGGTAGTAGTACTACGCGGTATGCTTCAAAAATACTTCTTGTAAAGAGCAGGCAAAAAATCTGTCTTTTTCGCGAGCGTTCTGGGCCACGAAAACGACTACGTCACACGTGGCTTTAACGACCTCACTACTCCTCACGCACGTAACACTAACAACAACACCAATCAAAATGTTTTCTCTCTCTGCCGCTCAATTTGCTTCCACGGCATCCTCTGCCTCTCTCCGATCGTCGCAAAAATCGACCAAGAAATCCGTTCGCTCGTCTTCGATGATCGTGAAGAACACCGCGTCGATGGACGAGATGGATTCCACGACGACGTCATCATCATCATCCGACATGGTTGACATCGACTCCGCCATGCAACGCGCGGAATCACCGACGATGAACAACGGACAAACGTACTCGGAAAACAAACCGGAAACGTTCAAGGAAATAATGGGCTTCGCCGGGTGGGCGCCCGAGGTGATCAACTGCAGAGCCGGGATGGTGGCTTTCGTTGCCGCCATGGGGGCGGAAATGCAATCTTACAACCACGAGACGTTCGGCGCGCAATTGCACGACCACGTGTTTTCCCTCGTTTTTGCGAGTTTATTGATCACCGCGGCTTCGTTTATGCCGTCGATGCAAAACGCGGAGAAGTACACGTCGAAGCCGTCGTCCAAACCGTACGGGATTTTTACCCCGGAAGCTGAAATCACGAACGGCAGAATGGCCATCATTGGTTTGGTCGCCGCTACGGTCGCGGAGAAAGTTATGGGCCACGGGATCTTCGCGTAATTAGAGTTCGTATAAAAACAAAATATCATTTAGTAAAAGTTCTTTTTTTGTAATTACTGCTGGCTACAATTTGTATATATCTATTGTTTCATCATCATCTTTATCTTTCCCTCGGTTTCGCCTCGAATGTCGTTCTTTTCGTCGACGTGAAAATTAGTTCGTCTTCTTCGTGTTTCCCATCGGAGCCGCATCGCTACTACTCGAATCTTCTGGATCCTTCCCGGTGACTAAATACTTAAGCGCGTTCCTCACGATCATTCGCGCCCAGTAGACGTTCAACATGCTCGGAATCGGCAGCGTGGTAAACGCGACGATTTTCTCCCCGACACTCAACGCGTTCCAGGAGCCAAAAATGAACGCCTTCAACATCAAAGGAATCACCAACACTCGGACGCCAAGAAACAACGGAATCCAGGCTAACCCGTTCAAGACGTAAAAAGCGCTCTTTTCTAACTTGCATTTCAACAAAAACCATCGAGTGCTCATGTTCGAATTCGTCACTTCGCTCACGAGAAAGAAATTGACGAAATAGACGCACCGCCCGGCGAGAACGGCGTACGGCCAAATGCAAATAGAAAACACGTGATGGACGATGAATAAATAATACGCCTTCTTGCCACCGTACGTGGCCTGTTGCCCTTTCGGATCTTCCAACATCACCGCTAAATCCCACGCCATGTACCCCAAACTTAAACCGCACGCCCGAACCGTATCCAACGAAGCGCGATGCACAAACTTCGTCCCATCGCCACCATCAAACGTCAATATCGCCGGCAACGCGAACAAGGTCACGAAAAACGCCGGAAAGTACGTGTCCATGTTCGTGTGCCAAATCTTCTTATCCGAATCAGACACGCGCGCCCAATACTTTCTGAAAATTTTCGGCGAAAGCAACACGCTCGATACCGTCGCGCACAGGCAAAAAGTAATCGCGAACAACACGTACGCGAAAAATATGCTCGCGACTTCTAAACTCGTGTCATTCTTTCTCAATTTTAACGACGGTAAAACCTTCGTCAGTACCATCGCACTTTTTCCTCGAAAGTGTTCCTCCACGAACAGTTGCACCGGCAGTTTCACGTGCCGGTCGATGTGGTCCAAGATTGTGTTTCCCATTTTAAAGAGTACTCCTGTTGGTATCATTATCGATGAGTTTAAAAGACTCACACCTTTTATGCGCGCGTAATACGTGACGGGCTCGATGCTCTCTGATATATTCTCTACCAGTCTTGGAGGAGCGCAAAACCAGCGCGTCTTTTATGCAGAGAGAGAAAGAGAAATTTGCTTTGACTTTCCCAAGAGTTTAATTTGTCACAACACCTCACGGGAAAAACATTCTTCACTCTGAACCGTCGTCGGGGAGGGACAGAGAGAGAGAGAGAGAGAGAGAGAGTTACGACGACGACGACGCAAAGTTGATTGATTAATGCGCAATCTTGAGAAAGGGAAAAGAGCGTTTTTATTTCTGGTTCAGCGTGTATCATCACAACAACATAAACAACAACACTTTAACACCTTCAGCAGTCGGAGCAACGCAAAGAGGATGCCGCCGCCGAAAAAGAAAGAGGAACACCTACCACTCACGGCCGCTCGGTTCGGCCGAGTGAAGAATACTCTGAAAATGGGCATCGTTGGTTTACCGAACGTCGGGAAGAGCAGTTTGTTCAACCTTTTGACGAAGACAGCGCTCGCCGCGGCGGAGAATTTCCCGTTTTGTACCATCGAACCGAACGAGAGTCGGTGTCCTGTTCCGGACGAGCGATACGAATACTTGTGCAACCTGTGGAAACCGCCGTCGATGTACCCGGCGTTTTTGCACGTGACGGATATAGCGGGGCTTGTTCGCGGCGCGAGCGAAGGCGCGGGATTAGGCAATGACTTTCTTTCGCACATACAAGCTGTGGATGGGATTTACCACGTCGTGCGAGCGTTCGATAGCGACGAGGTGATACACGTGGACGACTCCGTCGACCCAATACGTGATTTAGAAACTATCAACCACGAGTTGTGCGCGAAGGATTTAGCGGCGTTGAAGAGAGCCATTACGGACGAGGAGAGAGACGTGAAGAAATCAAACGGGATGAAATTGTCTCAGCTTTTTAAGGATACCATGGCGAAAGTCGAGCAGATGTTATCGAACGATTTACCTATTCGGTCGGGAGAGTTTAGCACTCCAGAAATTGACATGATCAAAATGAAACTCGGGAATTTGATCACCACGAAACCGATGATCTATGTTGTCAACCTGACGAAGAAGGACTTTATTCGGAAGAAAAACAAATGGTTGGTAAAAATTCACGCGTGGATTAAGGAGCACGGCGGAGGGACGATGATTCCAGCGTCAGTCGAATACGAGCAAGAAGCGTTCGATATAGGCGAAGAAAATTTAGAAGCGTTTGAAAAAGAAAACGAAGGCGCGAAGTCAATTTTGCCGAAGATGATAGTTCAAGGCTACAAAGAGCTGAATTTGATATACTACTTCACCGCTGGCGAGAAAGAAGTGAGATGTTGGACAGTGCAAGAGGGCGCGTTGGCGCCGCAAGCGGCTGGGGTGATTCACACGGATTTTGAGAGGGGCTTCATCAAAGCAGAGGTGTGCTCGTTTGAGGATTTCAAGTCAATCTCAACGACGAATTCGATGGCGGAAGTGAAAGCCGCCGGGAAGTACAGACAAGAAGGTAAAACTTACGTCGTTAAAGATGGCGATATCATTCATTTCCAATTCAACGTCACGGCGGCGAAGAAGAAATAAGAAGAAAATTAAAACGCATGCATAAATAATATGAAATAAAACATACACACGGCTAAAAAGACCCCCTCTTCTATGACTAATTATTTCATCTCTCTACTGTTGTTCGTTGGCTCGAACGCTCGAGACTAACTTCAATTTTGCCGCCGCCATAGCGTTGTGCTCGTCCAACTGTTTCGAGTACTGATTAACCTGGTTAAAAATCAAATACGTTTCCAATCTGCTCGGTTCGTTCTGCGTTCTCGTGTCTGGATTTTCTTCGCTCAGCGGCGCCAGCCCGCTCTTTTCTCTCTGCGCGTTCTCCGCTTTCCTCTTTTGCAACCACACGTTCTTTTGTTGCTGCAACCGATGGTTCGCTCGATGATAATACGCCACTTTTTGCTGTTCGCTCCCTAAATCGTCCATTGACTCGCTCAAAAACTCCAAACTTTTCGTCGTGAACGTGTTCGCGTTCAAGTGTAATCGATTCAAATCTTCCTCGGTTAATTTATTCTCGTCTCGTTCAATCTTTCCGTCTGCGTTCGCGTCCAACTGCTTCATCATCGCGCTGACCAACACCGAATTACTCACCACCATCGGTACCTCCTCGATTACGTCGCTCCATTTCAGTCCTCGATCCTTAATCTTGCTCGTTTCAAATTTTCCGTTCACTTCTTTGTGCGTCTTCAAAAACGCATCCGTCAAGCGAATAGCTTTCAATCCAAACTGGCCATCCGAATCGTTCACCGTAGGGTCGTAAATTATACAAACGCACCTCTCAATACTCTCCGCGTAATCAATAAACGTTTCGATCAACTCTTCGGTAAAATACGACCCCATAGTCGTCGATTGGTACCACCCGACTGTGTTATTGTCCACGTTCACCTCTCGCAACATTCGCATCATCTCCAACTGATAATGCGCCCCTTCTTCCTCCTGAATGTCTTCGTTAGTGTTGTTATTCTCCGAAGACGATTGCGACGGAAACGGAAACGAACTCGTCACCTCTAACGTCGACCCGACGTCCAAACCGAGCAATTGTCCCGTCACTAACGACGGTTGCGAATCTCGCGCGTGCTTCGCGATTTGCAGAATCACCGAGCCGTCGATCTGTACCGAATGCAACGGAGGCGTTTCCGGGACCGATGCTTTTTCCTTCTCCGCCGCGGGTTTCGACGCCAACGCCGCGAACGAAGAGGACGACATTTTATCTCTTAATGCTGCTGTTGCTCTCGATAGAGAGATTCTTTTTCTTCTTAAGTCTAGTTTTGTTTCGTATACCTCTCGAAAGATGAGGATGCGATGAGGAAAGCCCTGATTTTGTGGCGCTTCAAATGTGTCACAAATGATGGCAAAAGACAAAACAAGAAGAGAAAACAGAAACTACTTTTTCACTCTTTTATTAGTACTGGGTACGTTTTCTTTTATATAAATACGTGTGTGTGTGCGCGCGCGTGGTTTCTCTCTCTCTCTCTCTTTCTCTCTCTGAACTCTTTTCTCGGGTCGATTTTTTTTCTCTCTTTGCGTGTTCGCTCGCTCGTTCGTTCTTTTACGCGCGGTTCTTTTTTAACTCGTTCGCGACGCGATCGATGAATTGTTCGGTCGTCGCGCCGGACGGGCCGGATAAATCTCGCGTCCCTTTACCTTCGCGGAAGAGTTTGTGCATGATGTTTCGAATGCTCGTGGTGAAATCGACCATTTTTTTGTGGTTTTCTTTCGTGTCGTGGGTGAAACTGGCGTGGTTCATGGCGCCGATGAGACCTTCGACCATGCCGAGTGGATTTAAACTCGTTTCTTCGCCTCGTAAGCGCGCTTCGTCCATATCGGTGACCGTGCCGTGAGAAGCTTCGAATTCTTTGATGTACGTGCCGTCTGGAGCGACGCCGACGAGGTTGGAGGTGATGAAACCGGGGGATTTGTGCATTTGCGCCAACTCGTCGGTCAAGACGTCGCCGTCGTAGTTGTGCGCAGCCATGCCAAAGTTCCCTTGGGTCCATTGGACCAATTTCATCGTCGCGGCGTCGGAGAGGAGATGCACTAACTCGGCGTCTTTCTCGGCGACGATCTTTTGCGCGATAAATTTCGCTTTGAAGTCGCTGTCGTAAACGTCTTTCATGATTTTCCAAAACGGTTCTTGCCATTTGAAGACGGTTTTCTTCGTGACCACGTACGGTTTTACGCCAGCTTCTAAACACCTCTCGAAGAAAAACTTGGCTAAATTGTGGACGTTATCGTACGCGTTATCGTACGTCACCACCGCGGAAATTTCGTCTTTGCACTCTCTCTCGTCCACCACAATCTCCTTCCCGGCGTCCGGCCCGTCCTTCGGGATGAACGTCGTCTTCAACGTCCCTCTCCCAACATTCTTCCATCCAGCCGCGTACTCCCCGCCCACCGCGTGTCTCTCAAACAACACCGGACCTTTATACCCCAACTCAATCCCATCGATATGAATCGTATCCCTAGAAATAGTAATCCCATTCCACCCTCTTCGCATGGCGCCGTTCGGCGACCCCCACGTCTTCTTCAACCCGAGTCGCTTCACTTGGTCCGCCGTCGGCGTAATCGTCGGCTCTTTAAATATCGCTTTCAACTTAAACCCAGCCGTAACGACGTCTTTCAACACCTGGTCGTTCGTCTCGTCCCTATTTTTCGCGCTCAAATCAAAATGTTCCCACTTTGAAGTATCCACCGCGGGCGCGATCCATTTTTCCTTGACCAGGTCCATCACGTATTTCGTCATCTCTTCGCCTGCGACGTACACCATCGGCGCGGCGACCAAGAGTTTTTTTTCAGAAGAAGACGCGTACGATCGCGCGATCACGCTCGACGCTTCTCGAAACCCAGATCGACGGCGACAACCAGTCGTAGCACTCGTCGCAGTCGCAGTAAAACACCGAGAGGAAGAGGAAGAGGACGCGTCGTGAGCACCGCGACGCCGAGAAGTCCACGTTCCCGAAAACGAAGTCATCGTCGAACCGTTATTACGATTGTCGCGATTGTTGCGCGAGAGCGGCGGCGTTGTGTGCGCGAAGGCAGAGGAAGAAAAAGACTTTTCCGACGACGATGCGACGAGGGTAACGATGCTCTTCGTCCTCGTCGATGATAACGGTGATGATGATGATGTCGTCGTCATCATCTTCGCAGAAGCAATCGCTCTTCTCGCCGCCATGATGCTCCTCGAGAGTGATAAAAGTTGAGATTTTTTTTTGCGCTTGTTTTTTATGAAAAAAAACGACAGAGTTTTTTGAAAAAATCGATTACATTTTTTGCAAAACAGACGGAGCAAAAAGCGCCATAATAAAACACTTTAAAAACGACCACGACAAAACGCACACGCTTTAAGTTTCTTTGCTTTGCTTTTCGCGTTTGGAGATTGTTCCTTTTAAAACTCAAAGTTGGGGAGAAACGACGCTCTCTGCTCGCGCTCTCTCTCTTTTTCTCTTCTTTAGCCGCGAGAAAAGGAGAGCACATCGCGACGAGAACACCGCGAGAAGAGCACAAATCATCATCAGAATACGGTTATCTCATCACATCACGCGGAGAGCACATTTAACGCAGAAGAGAGATTTGAGTCAAAAGAAACATGGGGAAAGTGGCGAAACCGGCGCGCACTTTCGACGCGGTGCGCGTGTTCTCTCTCATCGCTTTTCTTTAAAGTCGTTTTCTTCGTTTCGTTCTTCTTTTTTCTTCTCTCTCTGACGGCGTTTTCTCTCTCTCTCTCTCTCTCTTGAAACACAACGAACAGTCCCCGCGAATGTCGGCGTTGATTGCGAAAATCTTGTCGTACACAACAACCGACGACAAAAACGCGTTGACGACTTTGGACGAGAAGGACATGGGGGGAGAAGAAGAAGAACGTCATGTTCACGATCGCGTCGTCGATATCTCGAGCGCAATCGCGGACGATTTGAGCCCGCAATTCGTTTGGCACTTGGGGAAAGGCGAGTTTTTACACTGGGTGGATGTGTTTAACGCGTTTGACTCGTATTTGTCAAACGCGACGAGTGGTTTTACGACTACGACGGCGAAAAAGGATTCAAAAACGCATTTTTCGGCAACGAGGATAGCGCACGAAGCGGCGCCGAATTACATCTCCAAGACAGACGTGTGCTCGTTTTTGATCGCGTGCGGGGAAGGAGCGAGAGGCGGGGATGGCGGAAGCGGTGAAAATGCCGAGGAGGGCGTAGACGACGACTCGCGACAAAGACGAGAACGACGAAAAAGGGATTCGATGAAAAGGAAGAAGACGTTGCTGTGGATTTTGCGATGTACGCGCGCAATTTTAGACGAGTGCTGGAATAAGCACGTGTACAATTCGTTGGAACAATTGACGAAGCTTTTACATCACGAAGATTTTGAAGTCGCGTACGAAGCGCTGCTGACGATTCACTCGGTTGCGAAGAAAACGCCCGGCACAAGAGTGAATAGGTTTGTGCCGTGCGATGGGTTGACGATGCGGTTGTTAATTTTGGCGAGAATGAACGATTACGATGAGAATGAGAACAAGCAGAAGAACGAGAAAAGAACAGAGGTGCAAAACTCATTTCCAGATTTGAAAGTTGATTTCCTATTCGGCGTGGATAACGAAGACGGCATTCAGGACGGTCAATCTTCTGTATTCGACGTCTTAGACGAATCCAATGTCTCGCGCATGTACGAAATCGTCGAGAGTATCGAGGAAGGAGGTGAAGTAGATAGTAGCAAACCCGAAAATGCCGTTGAAGCGGTCATAGATAGCCGACTCCGCGTCCAAGAAGAAGGGTTCAATAAACGGACTAAACTTCAAGAAGAAGTGTTTAAGAAGCTCTGGACTCTTCGATGGTCGTCGTTTGCAGCGAGAGATGCGCAAACAAACACGCACTACCTAAAAGACGCGCGAGTAAACGTCGCAAACCTCGCACTGGCGACTCTACTGCAATTCGGCGATTCAACGGAAGATGTTTCGTATGATTGCAACTACACTCCCACAAAAACGCCGATTCCGTCACAGGAGATGAGGCGACTGGTTTTTCAGACGTCAACGATGCAAGAAAAGGCTTCGGAACTCGTTCAACAACTCGACGATAGAATAACAAACATTAAGAAAAACACACACAACAGTAATAGCGAGCCGCCGCTGCCGTCTTTAGGAAGAGGAAGAGGAGAAGACGCGGGGAGTGATTTTAGTACCGACGCGTCAGTAGCTGCATGGGCAATTTCGGCTCTTGTAAACGAACGAGATACATCTTCCGCAGCCGTGGAAGTTTTGCGCACGCACAAGTCTGCAACGATCTTGGAGAATTTATTCACTATTTCAGTGGAAAAACTTGTGAACGCGCCAGACCTTTCGAAGAAATATTTCGATACGGCAACGGACTCTCCAGAAGAGAGAGGAAGAGGAAAGAAGTCGACTAAGAAAAACACGGGAACAGAAGAAAGTTTTCGGTATTTTGACATTTCAAACAGCGAAAGCATAGAAGCATCTACCCTTGCCGAAGCAGCTTTCGCACTTCTCGCGAATCTTAGCACGATTGCGACAGGCTGCAACGTATTACGCGATGCAAACGCGCTCGAACCGCTCTTGAAATTGTTCGAGCACGAACGCAGCGACCATATACCTTTCGTAGCTATATTTGCGCATTCGCTAGAAATGATATTAGATTATAACGCGGATTCGAATAGAATATTTCGTGAGTCCGGCGGCGTTGCGTTACTGTGCTTGAGGCTACGCCAAGAAATTGAAACGTCTCTGAAGGAATACGACAAGATTTGCGAATCACTCAGAAGCGCGGGCGCTTCGATGAAAAACAGAGAGAATAAGAACGATGCAAAGTTATTGTCTGTCGCTAATACTGATTCACATGCGGCGCCAGGTTCTGGCTCAAAGCGCAAGAAGTCGCACGTCACGTCAGTAGATGATGACAAAGAAAGTACTCCATCACAAAGACGGAAATCTGGCGACGGCACCAGCGTGGATATTGTTGAGAAAGCCACAAAGGGAGAAGGCCTAACAGCGAATGATGTCGTTCTACCGAGTTACGTCGCCTACAGCCGCCGCGTGTTGATAAAAGCGTTAACACGTGCCTTGGCGTTTGCAATATTCGGTCCAACGGTTCCTCAGGATGCTTACGCAGCTGGTCTTGATGGTCCCAATGGGCTCAACAAAGCTATGCGTCTGGTTTTTGATAACGCTCAGAAATTCGGGGGAAGTGGCGTGACAACATTCGCTTCTTTAGTAACCGATTACCTCAACCACGATCCAACGTGCTACGTCAAACTCGAAAGTGCGGGAGTTTTTGATGCTTTATTTAGCGCGTTAGAAAATGAATCCATCGCGAATAACTCAAAAGTTTTGTGCGTTGCGCCTCAAGTCATATCGGCAACGTGTCTGCACAAAGATGGGAAGAAGAAAGTAATCAAGCGGGGCATACTGTCAAAGGTCATGTGTCCAGCTTTCACGAAGCAAATTTATCAAAAAGCTTTGAGTGCCCCAGACGTAGCCACCGCGATCGGAACGAACATAGATGAGTTATTAAGACACGTGCCTGATCTTCGCAAGGACGGCGTAGAAATGCTCTACAAAATTTTTGACGAGATCCGGAAAACGTGCGAAAAGCGCTGCGAATACTGCAAAAAATCACCTCATGCATCAAAATCACCCGTGAGCGCTTGGCGAACGTGTCTTGCCGTTCCAAAAGATGATACCAAAGGTGAAGCCAAAGGTGAAGATGCGGAGATTAGAGTCATTGAGCTGTGTTCGGAATGCGATATTCGCAAAAAGCCCGAGGAAATGGCCAAGCGCGGATGGCTCATACTGCCACCTTTACCAGATTTAAACTCAGATGACAAAAATAATGCGGAGTCAGGAAATAACTCTTCGTTACATAGATATCATCATAACGAGCGCAATAAAGCAGTAGTAGCGCGTGGAAAATTTCTTCACGACCTCATTCTGCATGCGACGCGTCTCTTGGAAGGTATCGTGCAGACAAATGAGCTCGTCCATCGTTTTTTAGCGTACAGACCAAATTCCAACTCACAAAGTATATTCGAGTCGAATTTGAGCGGAGTTGAAGTACTTACTAAAATTTTTGTCTCGAATAATCTGCCAAATATGTTTCCAACATCGGTTGCTGGGAATAACTTTTCGAGTTTACTGCGTAAATTGGCATTAAGAGTCCCAGAGGATTTCTGTTCTGCCTTTGATGCGGCGTTGAATTATGTTTTGATAGATTTTGAAGCGAGAAATAAAGACTTCAATGAGTCCGGACTGAGTGAAATGTCTAAGTTGGGGGAAGTCGATAGCGAATGCAGAACTGATCGCTTTCGCGAAATGAATTCCATTTGTAAACGTTTGGAGAATGCCACAAACTTCTTTTCGACGATGATCCGAACGTTTCCAGTAGCTTTGGGCTCCTTTTATCAAAGGCTTCTCGATCTTTGTCGCGCTCACGGTGGCGCACTTTCTTCCATCGACTTTTTAAGGGGTCACTTAATTCTAGTGGACGGAGAAGTTAAATACGACGATTCTACAAGCATTGCGGCGTTTCGGAACGCCGAAACGGCTCGATGGACGCGGGAATCGTTCCAGCGGCTTAAAGGAGCCATTGTCAGTGCATTTGTCATCATAGCACGACCGGCACCCGCGACTCCTTCTTGGGTGCGTTTAAGTAGAGAGAAATCTAAAGTATACGAGAGGACACAATGGACCTCCGTGGCAACAATTTTGTTGCAAATAGAAGACATAATGTTTCAGAGCTACGAAGAAATCGCGAAAGTGAAAAGAGATGTTCGCCAATACATCGATAAGAGACAAAATTTGCAGTTGGGTGATGGTGATAACTTTCCATGCACTTCTCTGTTCATATTCAGCGAAATTGAAGAATATGTACGCGTAGTTACCTCCGTTCTCGGATACTCTACTGAGCGCCGAGATAAGAGCCGTCGAGCCTTTGCCCCGGCAATCGTTCTCGCACGAAAATATGGCATCATTGATCTTATTTCGCGCGCTATTCTACCTGAAGTTATAGAACTCGGAGTTTTATTAACACGTGTTTCTGTCACGGAAACAGAAATCGTAAAGGCGCCGCCGAACGGGCAGATTGTGGATGCGTGTCTGCATAGCGCAAATATCTGCATCTCTACCATAATTTCTTTCTTTGAGAAATTATCGAACCTCCAAGCGTTTCCAACAATGATTACTAGATGTGAATTATATACAGCGGCATCTATTCCGATAACAGTGGACTGGGAATTATTGCTTAGTAGACTTGGAGAGCTCGGCGATGAAAGCGACGGCTCCAAGAACAAATCGAACAAATCGAAAAAGCAGAAAAGACATAAGATTGATTTTGAAAATGCAAACGACTGCGATTATTGGGTGAAAGAGCTCGAGAATCGCATGATGCAAGACGGCTGGAATATTCTTGGCCGCTCTTTCCGGGCGGCATACACAACGGAGGAAGTCTCTAAGCGATTGGGAAAATGCAAGATGCCTGAAGATTTGGGTGTTTCTTTGCACGAAGAGTGCGCTCACGTCGCATTTACAATTGAACGTGCTATATCTCGCGAATTTCATGTAAACGAAGATGGAAAAATTGATGCTATTCAGCCCCAGCTCTCATCGGTGCTTTACGCGAAAGATGTGCTCGTCAGAATCTTCAGAATACTCGCGCGATGCTTTCGCGGAACGCAGCAGGGTGGAACGGGATTCTACGAACGAGGATTGTGTGAATGTATCGAACACAACGATATAGCTAGGTATTTGGACGAAGGAGAAGACAGACTGAGGGAGCAGTCCTTGCTCCGCGATAAAGCTATTAATGATGTGGAAATTTCGCCGGAAACGTTGCAGCTCATCGTAGAGATGGGTTTCTCGGCGCGCGCTGCTCAAATGGCGGTAATGCGACTACGCGAAAGAAGTCGCACCGAAGAAATCAACGCGGAAACAATCGCTGAATATTTGCTTGCGCACCCGGAGATACAGGAAGAAGCAAACAAACATCAAAACTCGAGTAATGCTGCAACTGATGCATCCGATGGTAAAAATGACAAAGTGGCAAAATCAAAGAAAAAGATAGGTTCTCCAAAAATGAGGAAAGACTCTTCATCTGGCGAAGACGATTCGCTCTCTAAGCCTTTGGAGGAGCGTCTGAGAGAGCGAGTTCCAGAACTCACTGAATCTCTGTGGAAAATTCTTTGGCTAAAGACACATAGTGTGGCACTTGTAAAATCGAACATCGAAGTTTCAGCGAAGGATGAACAAGAATGTGAGGACGACTCTGCTTTGCTCTTTGAATTTGTCGAAGTGGTTTGCGATGCCTTCCTCCTCGATGTAAACGAAGCGAAAATAAACGACATCCGTCGCAAGTCTGTCGCTAAAATTATCATGAAGTCACCATTTAAAGGGTTTCCAGAAGCGCACGTCACGAACGAATTGCTCAGTAAGTACATTGAAGCGTCACCTGCGAAAGAGTTGGGTAAGTTAGGTATACCACTGTATAATGATGTGTTGATAGATGCGATTGTTGGGATCCAACAACAAGCCATGTTGCTGCTTTGCTCGCGAGATTCAAACTTTCGAGAAATTTTCCAAGAGATGAATGGATTGGCAGTTGAAGACTACTTGAAAAGAATCGAGATACTTGTGGAGCACTCGCACGTTTCACTTTCAGGTCGCGAAAAAGCAACCAATATCGTTGCCGCATCACCTTTGTGTCGCTTTCGGAAGATTGTTCAAACGACCATAATGGTTCTACACATGTACGCTCAGTGGCTACCGGCAGAAAGTGGTATGTCCTCTCCACTAAATGGACCATTTTCTGATGCTAGCTCTCTTGGTGGCAATGTTAGCGCGTTTGCGAAAGAGATAGGTATAATCGGCGGCCGACCGTTTGGTTCTGTCGCCAAAGCTGAGCAAAAACGCATCATCGAGTCGCTCGATGCCATACTTCGATTTTATGCGTGGGCACAATCGCCGAATGTCTATGAAAAACAGATGTATTCGCCGCCGACTATCAGTCCTTGTATTCCCACGGTTTTTGTCGATAGCGATGCTGCGATTGAAGCGACGAGGTGTCCTCTTACGAGAAAAAAATTGCACGAAATTCGTCAACCCGTACGATTAAAGGATAAAACGTACGAAAAGAGCGCGTTGCTTCATAAATATAATCTATGGTGTGCAATATCTGGGAGTTCAACTCTCGAAAGCTACGATCACGTGCGTCTCCTTGGCAAGGATATTCCAAACGATCATAAGGGCCCTTTTAAGACACCAGACGGAGAAACGCACGACAAGGTCGAAGTAGAAAAAGCACTCGTGACTTGCGATATCGAAGCTGCAAACTTCAAGGCCAAGTTTTACAGTAAGGTGCCTAATGCCAATAACCCAGGTACATGCGCTCCTCAGATTCAAGCCGCGTTGACACTGTTGGAGCATTTTACAAAATCCTATGAAAACGTGACAACTTGGCTCAGTAATAATAAGCGCAAAGAAGCACCAAATATACTTCTACCCAAATTGTGGGGATGCGAAGTTTTGATGCTGCTGAGATCGCTCCCGCAACACTCGTTCATTGCGTTCACCAACTTGCTAGCATCGATATTTCGCCATGTCGCAGAGGACCCAAACACGCTGCGCTACGCCATGGAATGCGAAATAAAAAAATCGCTTGAGGCTGCATTCCATTCAAGCGATGGCGGTATGGTATCGGCATCCGTATTTCTGACCTTAATGTCTCCGGTGATGGCTCGAGATGTGCACACTTTCTTCGTTGCTTTAGAAAAGTGTGCATATTGCGTACCGGTGCCAAATCCAAAAGAGAATAAAAAAGGTGAATTGCTCATTCTTCCGCGTTTTGAAACAGAGAAGAAAAATGTGAACGAATTGGGGACGGACGTGTCAAAAAACACAAAGGTAGAAAAAATCGACCGAGAATCGAACGAAGGAGATAGAATTCCACCGCCGTCAAAATCGTTTGTTCAGCTTGTCCGTACACTCCTCAAGGTCGTCAAGGGAAACACTGTGGCTGATTTAAAGCTTGCCTTTGCAGATGGCCCGGTACCGGCACCGGAAACTCTCACCACGCCGAATTCTTCAAACCTGGTCCCACTGTTTCACACTCACGATCGCTACGAAGAGCCGTACGGCCGATCAACGGATATCCATGCCATCGCAAAGGTTAAATTTGCTTTGAGACTTCTGTCAGAGTTCATAGAAGTACACGCTGCTGCTGGTGCGGTCCTCGTAGAGCTCGATAAAAGTGATGCGTCTGTTGGAGGGGTTTTGACGCACACGTTTTGCAGATTGATCTCAAAGGAGACGACTTCTTGGAATGAGAAATTAACGGCGCTGGGAATACACGAGCCGCCAACGTGTCCAGAGCAGATTCCTTCCGGCATAAACGGTTATAAAAACAATAGTTTCCCGGCTTGGCAAGGAGCAGAACGTGCGGCGCATTTTCTAGCGACGTGTACGATTCGCGTTCCGGGCTGTCGAGAGTTATTCTTCTCAATGGTTGCTCAATTACTTCAGAATGATTTTACTGTAGTTTCCGGCTCGTACAAGTCGCAGAGTAGTAATGCGCGATACCAAGGACATCTTCGCGCTGCTCTGGATATTCTCGCGACGATTGTGGCGCATTGCATGCCTTCGCGATCAGAATCTATAAGGGACATATCGAATAAACTCTCTTCTGCCAATTTTCAAAATGGCGAAACACTCGCTGCAATGCACCGCCACAAAATTCTTCCGTTGCTTTTGAAATCTGTAGAGAATCACTGCGTTGATGAACTGCAAGGCGGCAATCGCCCTGAGCTCGGTATTCTAGACGCAACACTTACCGTCATAGATAAATTATCGAATGTGTACGAAAAAATGTCGAAGGAAATCCCCGCATCTGGAGATCAAGATAAGGGGCGGAATGGTCAGCGTCACCTCGAACAAAGTCTTATCGCTGTGATCGATGCGGTGCTGCGCGAAGATGATGAGAATGAGAATAGCTATAACGAGGAGGAAGAAGATGCTATGCTCGCAGATGAAGAAGCTATGATGGAAGACATGCGCGCAATGGAAGATGCGGAGCTAGAAGAAGCAATTTACGAGGACATGACGACAAGTGACGATGACGACGATGCCGGTGATGAAGAAGCAGGTTTCGAAGTAGGATCGGAATCTGACGATGCTTCAAGTGACTTAATCATCGATGGAGATGACTCTGATGATGGTGAAAACGGCACCGACGATGATGATGCAGGAGATGAAGAGGACGATGGCGAAGATCACCTAGACGACTACAGTGATGATGAACTCGATCCCGAGGACGAGAGAGAGATGGAGAGGCTTGTAGAGCGCGGTATGATCGATGAATATGCCCGAGAAGATGGAGAAAGCTTGGTTCCAATCGGACTAGCCGAAAGTGATGGAGATGATGCTACCTCCGCAGATGATCCTGAAGATGGTTATACAGATGAAGAAGGAGAGGAAGATGACGAGGAGACGGAAGAGGATGAAGAAGGTGATTTTGAAAATCCGAACAGTTTTATCGATGAGGAGAACGTTGCGATCGGTCCAAATGGCGAGGAAGTGATGAGTCGCGATCAAAGTGGCGCAAATATTGCGCGTATTGGTGGCTCTGTGCGTGATACTAACCGTGATGTGGGCGTTTCTTTTCTTGATGACGCAGTGTTTGTACGCAATCCCGGCGGCGCGTTCAGAAGAGGTGGGGGTTCATTTCGCGGGGAAGCTGCTGATCCATTTTTGGCTGAGCAGTTTCAAGGTCCCCGCATGACGATAAATGAGGTGGTCCATCGAGCTCATGAATACGGAGCTAATGAAAGGGGGAGGAGAGAGAGAGAAGGGGAGGAAGCAGAAGAGGAGGAGGAAGATGAAGAAATATTCGTTGGCAACGAGGATGATAGCGAATTGGCTGACGATGACAGCGGGTTTCACAGCGATATCGAATTATCCTTAGACTCTGGTCTTGGCCGTGTCATGCGAAGAAGAGAGCGAGAAGGGGATGGTAATAACAACCGATCGAGTCCTACTAACTCTTTAGACGTTGGTTTAGAGTTAGAGTTAGAGACTTACGCGGATTTGGAACCGACCGGGCTTCCGGAAAATCCCATCCAGCAGATGAACGTATTCGAACTTACGGTTGAAGATCTTCGTCGTCTTGCGAATGGAGAGTATACTCGACGAGAACGAGAAGCCTCTTCGTTTGGTGGTCCCCGTCGTGAAGACACGGGTACGGCGTACATTACGAATATGGATGGTGGACGAAATATTCGAGCGAGACTCAGATCGCGATTCGGCGAACGATACCTTTGCGAATGCGAGGATGCACAAGGAATGGGGATATCGAGAAGACATCTACCGTCACGGCGGGCATTTCCTGATGCGCATCCTCTCGTAGTAAGAGATGATTGTCCTAATGTTACCTCATACGCCATTGAGATGAGATGTGCTGCAGATGGTGCCACGTCGAGCGTTCCGCCTATTGCCCAGTCGATTTGTGTTAGAACTAGAGTAGATGATATGCCGAATGATGCTTACATTCGCTGGTCTGCTCAAATGATTCGTGAACACAATGTAACGACGGGTCCAGATGGTCAGCGGTATTGGCAACAAATGCATTTACGTGTCAACAGTTCCAATACAGATGAATTTGCACATCGATCGGCAAATATGCCAACGCCTATCGCGGACGCACCTCCAGATGTTGTGAATAGAATGCGAGATGTTTTGCGAACATTGTCCAGTGATTTTGCGAGATTTGCTCGATCATCAGGAAACCCCATGCTTCAAGGTGCTTCTTCAAGTCCAGATAATCTTGATTCGTTTGATCCCTACGGCTTTGTTGATATTAATGGCGAGCCATATCTGACCAGGAATCAAATACTGTCCCCCGAGGCTGGCGGCGCGTCTAGAGGTGAAAGGCACCAAGAAGATATGGGCAGAATTAACGTCGATTTTGATGGCACCGGAAACGATCTTTTATCTATGAGTGGTGTGTTGATATATTGTGGAAATCTTGTTCTGAACGGCGAAGTCGATCAAGACGCTCTTGGAGAAACGGCGATATCTCCTGAACCTGCTTGGGATTTGAGTGGTTTACGCGCAAGACGACATGCCTGGACGGATTCAGCGAGGTCAATTCTAGGAAACGGATCAACCGCGCTGGCACCAAATGCCCCGTTGACTAGAAGTGAGAGAAACTTGGTTTCAACGTCGATTTCAACGGTCTTAAGAGCGCTTACTAATGAAGGCTTGCGCACGAGCGAACAACAGCAACAACAACAACAGAGGAGAAGTGTAGAGCGAGATAAAAAAAAGGGAAAGGAAAGCACGGACAAAACACCGAGAGAGACGGAGAAGGGGAAAAGCGGCGGATCATCTCCTATCGGCAGTATGGAAAAAGAGGAAGCACTCAAAAAAGATGATACTGCTCGTTCTAATACTGAGAACGGTGAGGTAGATCTCTCCATTTTCAATGACGACGCTTCTTGGATACCGGAAGCGATGGAAAAGCTCTCCCTCGAATCACCGGATAAAGCATCGTTGAACGCTTTGCCAGAGAATATAAAAACCGAGCTTTTACGTTATAACGTAATTGTGAAACGTTTAAATGAATCGCCTCCGAAAGAGTTGCATCAAACGCGGAATTTTGATGAGGTGGATGCGACGTTTTTAGCAGCCTTGCCGCCAGACATTCAAAAAGATGCGCTCTCTCAGGCAAAATCTATACTTGAATCTGCGAGATCGTCGATGTTGCTGAATAGAAAGCGAGCAATTGAGTCGAAAAAAGTGGCGCTAGACCGCGCTGAGAAACAAAAGAAAGAGGAGCTGCTAAAAGAAAAAAACGAGGAAAAATGGGCACAGTCAAAAGAAGCCTTGGATATTGCAAAGAGGACCTTGAAAATCACCCCGTATCGAGTTGAGATGCCCGATTTGACCAAAGAAGATGCGCGATGCCTTTTAATCTGCGAAAACTTATGCAGAAGGTTTCAAAAAGAGTCCTACCAACGCGCGCTTTTGAGTTTATCGACGTTTGCTGTGTGCAGAGATACATTCATAACAGAAATATGGTCGATGATTGACCCTGTTTTATGCCAATCAGATACGTCCTTGTCGGTCCTTCGACAATTAGATGTGAAGATGGATCGATATGGATTTGTTCACAGCGAAGCTCGCGCTCGACGGGCTCTTGCTACAATGCACTGGCTCACACAACACCAGGGGAAGTTTAGTAGTCGGCTACCTTCGATTTCTGCGACGACGGTGTGTGGTTCACCCATGGGTATTACTGTCTTTGAACGTCTTTTGGAATCTCTCAGTAGTCCGGTGGCTCTCAAACACCCGGGATCTATGCTAGCGAATCAGCTCTTGATCTTGAACGAATCTTTTCGCGCGACAAAGATATCGAAGATCAAAGGTCGTGCCAGTGAAAAACATCTCGATGAGAACGTAAACCAGGCTAGATTGACGTTTGACAAATTGAAACCCCATCAACTCGAACCGCTGGCGAAACTTTTGGACGCGCTCTCTTTCATCAACCAAGGTCGCTTCGGTAATGCCGTTCTTTCTCACGTCAATTCACTGGTGCGTCACTTTGCGACGGCTTCTCAGAAGCAAGCGAGTGTATTGACGGATGCGCTACTCAAACAAGCAAAGATATCGAGAGTCTTTGCGGAGACGCAATTAAACTTATGCTCGACAGGTAATACTGATACGCATATGTTACACGCTGGGTGCGATTCAATCCTTCGAGTCGTGCGAGCGCTCGCGCAGTTGACAAAGCAGCGCGCGCAGGGCGCGAAGTCGGATAAGAGTAATTCTGGGCGACGGGTAGTGCCAGATACTTTTGCGGGAGCATCCCCCATGGATGCCTCCCAAAAGCCTTCAACGATGAAAGTTGGTGAAGAATCAAAGGATGAAGAAGCGCCGGGTGAAAACGCACTTTTAAAGCTTTCCGAAGCTATGAAACCGGCGTGGAAAGCGCTCTCTACTGCCGCGCAAAAAGTTGAGGCACTCGTCACGCCACACAAGCCTGGTGCTGCTCCTCCGCCAGCTCCACTCGCTATAACAGCGATGCTTCCAGCAGTGGAGGCGTATTTTGCCCTTGCCGATGCGCTGGCGCCAGATCAGCTCGAGGAAGTCTCTAAAAAGATGGCAGAGAAGCAACAAGAACGAGATGAAGTGGCATCTCCGGGAAATGCCGACCAGACAATGAATGCGACGAGCGCTGCTGCTGTCAATAGAACCGCAAATAACACGCCGATGAAATTGTCCCAACCCTCTCGAGCGTCAACTCCTGGTTTACTTCGTGCGTCCAGCGTCAAGTTCACTTCTAATCTTGGATTAGATGCATTACTCGAAAATACCACCATAGCAGAAGAGCTGAAATCAAGACTATCCACCGAAGCTTGGAAGTTTGCCGAGAGGCATCGTGGCGTCATAAACGCACTACTTCGACGGAACCCGCAATTACTGACGACGTCTTTGAAAACTTTACTCCGAACGCCAGCATTGGTGGATTTTGATGTTAAACGGGCACACATTCAACTCAAACTAAAAAAGGAGAAGGAAAAATACGTCTCCCGTGGAACATCAAAGCTCAAAATTCGCAGATCGCATCTATTAGAGGATTCATACAATCAACTGCGGGCGCGAACGCAAGAAGAAATGAAAGGTCGCATGCAAATCGTCTTTGCGGGTGAAGAAGGGATCGATGCGGGCGGTTTAACGAGAGAATGGTATCAAATCCTCGCGCGAGAAATCTTCAATCCCGATTGGGGTCTGTTCCAACTCGCTCCGAGCGGCGAAGCGTGCTACGAGCCAAACAAGCATTCCTCGATTAATCCGGAACATTTAAGATATTTCCGTTTCGTCGGTCGATTAATTGGTAAAGCTTTGTACGACGGGGTATTACTCGACGCGTATTTCACGCGACCAATTTATAAGCATCTCCTCGGGCAACCGTTGACGTTTGAGGATATGGAAGGCGTCGATCCAGACTACTACAAAAATATCAAATGGATGCTTGATAACGATATCGAGGGTGTTTTGGATTTGAACTTCAGCGACACGCAGAATTTTTTCGGGGAAACGAAGACAGTGGACTTGATTAAAAACGGGCGAAACGTTTCGGTGACAAATGTAAATAAGCTCGACTACGTCAACTTGATTACGGCATTCCGAATGACGGACGCAGTCAAAGATCAACTCGAGGCATTCATAGAAGGATTCACTGAAGTAGTTGATCGCGATGTTATCGGTGTTTTAAACGCCAGTGAGCTCGAACTTCTCATTTCCGGTACGCCCGATATTGACTTGGACGATTTAAAGGTGAATACGGAATACCACGGTGGTTATACGGCTACGAGTCCGCAAATTCGCTGGTTTTGGGAAATCGTGCGCGAGATGAATGTTGAAGATCGCGCGCGCTTGCTGATGTTTTGTACCGGTACGTCTAAAGTTCCACTCGATGGCTTTGAGAAGTTGCGCGGTATGAGTGGTTTACAAAAATTTCAAATACACAAAGCGCAGGCAAACGACCCGAATCAATTGTGCACGGCGCACACATGTTTCAACCAATTGGACTTGATTGCCTACGATACCAAGGAGGAATTAAAAGAAAGATTACTCTATTCTATACGCGAAGGAAGTCAAGGTTTTGGTTTTGCCTAGTTCAGTTTGTAAACAAGGTGATGAATAAAACAATACGCGGTGCTTCATTAACATTCGTAATATACAAATTATTAATACCTCTTTTTACAACGCGAGTTTTCGCTTGATGTTTGAATCTTCCTCTGTTTCTTTTTTCGCAAACTTGCGCTGAAGTGCATCAAAAGGCGCCCGTCTTGCTCGACCGGCTGAATTCAAAATGGCACTATTCTCGTCCTCATTCAAACGCCCGTCCTCCGTAGGACGCGCTTTCTTTTTTGCCGAGTGTGAAAGATATCCTTTATCCACGTTCAATTTCCACTCCTTTTTATCTCCGGCTGACAAACTTACGACAAATTCAAACTCATTGAATTCCTCGTCGCTCTTATTCTTTTTGTTCTTTTCCTCCAAAAGTGTTGACGATGTCGCGACCACCGCGCAGTTGGCATCTCGAAGCAACTCATACGCTTCAGCTCGCAACGCGCTCGATTCCATTTGACTCAAATTGTCTCTCACGATAACCAACGTCGCTTCTCTGGCCACCGCTCTGGCCACCGCAACCGCGACGCGTTCGCTTCTAGTGAGCACATTGTTCCAACCCGTCACTCGGCATTCTTGGATTGCCTCACTTGAACAAAAACGCCCGAGCCCAAGTCGCTCAAGAATTGGAAAGACAAACAATTCATCATCTGGAGTGTTAACGGAAACATCGTTGCCAAGTAGCGTTTCGCCATCCCTGGGGAAATTCGGGTATTTTGGCACCACTGCAATATTTTGTCTTCTTTTCAAGAGTAGAGAGAACGTGGTGTCGTCTCCATCGCGGATCATCTTTGCACCGGCAGTGCTACCATCCCTGCTCTCCTTTTCCGTATCGATCTCGACGTATTCTGTGCTAGGATATCCTTCACGATCGTACGAAAAGTCATCCGTAAACAGCCCGTTGGAGCAAATACCAGTATTAAATCGAGAAACGATGGAACCAGTGCCAGCGGAATGCAATCCACAAAACGCTCGCAGCAAAGTTGTTTTGCCGCAACCCGGTGGTCCAGATATGCAACACAACTCTCCAGCGTTGAGTTCGAAATCTAAGGATTCTACCAATGGTCTTGCTCTTGTTTTTACACTATTCGCGCTTACGTACGACGCGTCTTCGTACAACGTCAACTTTTCACACTCCAATATTGGTTTTTGCGCCCAGTTGATTTCGCCATCATCCTCTCGCCGATACACGATGTCGCCGTGAGTGAATTTGTGCACATCTCGCGCTTCAACGACCGCTTGAAGCTTTAATACGTTCGCGCAATGTGTCTCCGCGGCATCTAAAACGACCGATCCAAATCTTCCTTCGCCATCCGCGCTCGAGAAGAATAGTTCTTCGAGCTTCACGAAGGCGTTGTGGGTGGATGTAATCGCAGCAACGCAAGCTTGACCAATACCAAACGGTTTCTCAGATTTAGCAGTCAATAGGACGCTCGCAATAATAGTCCAATTGTTGATGAAAGCACCGAGCGCGATAGATTTTGATCCAGAGAAATACGTATCCACGCAGCGCCGCTTGACGAGCTCGAGTGCATTTTTGACGTTTGGGAAGAGCGCAAGGGACGTCGCGTTCAGTTTCGCCCGAGACGAGGAGACAGAGGAGGAGGAAGAGGATACCAAAGATAATCCATCATCAAACCCGTCTTCTTCTAACGCGTACGGTGCACTCAGGGCCCTCGCATCTCTCAACGCCACCGCAACGGTTTCCCTCGCCTTCTTCGCGACGAATTCTCCTCCTCCGCCTCCTTCACTCCTTTTCCCTCGCATTTTCTCACTTCTCTTCTTCACCCTCGCGGTGGCAAACGCGAATGCCAGCGCCATCAAACACTTCTCTCTGCCAAAATGCATGTTCAAGACTCTCCCATGATACGCCAAAGCTAACATCGACTCAATCAATCCAAAACCAGCATAACACGCGCGTTCGCACGCCATTGGTATCCCAAACGCCACGATATCTTCCGCTTCCATCAATACTCTCAAGAGCATCATCGTCACATCGCTCTCCGCGTTGTTACCACTGTTATTATTATTACTCCTCTTTACTTTCCCGCAATCGTCGTCGTCGTCGTCCAAAATAGACTCTAAATCTAACAATCTCCTCCGTTCGAACAACTTCCTCGCCGTCGCCTCCGTCGCGCGCTCCACCAACCTTCGCTCCACGTCGACTTTCACGTACCCGGCCGAAGTCGCCAGCGGTCTCGACAAAAGACCAAAATATAAAAAATGTTCTAAAATAGGTCGTATCGCGTCCGCGTGTCTCCCAACTGCGATCGACGTCCACGCTTGGCTCGATTTCTTGAACGTCTCCGTGCTCGCTTTTTGCGTCGAAAGTTCCAAGAGCGCGAACAAGAGCATCCGCGAGCGCAATTTCGTTTTCTTCGAATTTGGTGTTGACTTTTTCTCTTCTTTGTCTTCGTGCAAACACAAACGCATCAACGCGCGCAGGTGTTTTGTTTTCTCCAGAACTTCGTTCAGAGAATCGCGGCACATTAAATGCGGGTTGAAAATGACTTTCGAGGAGGAGGAGAGCGACGCCGACGACGACCAAAAGCGTTGCCACTTTCCCATTTTTCCAATCGATTTTGAATTTTCAAAGTCCTCATCATCTTTTAAAGAGGAGGAGGAGGACATTTCTCTCTCTCCTCTGCGAGAAAGAAAAAGAAAAAGAAGAAGCAAGGTTTTGCGTGCTTCGAGATGATCGAAACGAAAATCTGCCTTTGACGCGTTCAAGTTGTTGTCGTTGTTGTTCTCAGGTATTCGAAAAGCGTGCTTTGGTGTGCAGAAAAAGAGCAGCTCTTTCGAACAATTTTTTTCTTTTTTTTTAATTTGCTTCGTCCTACAGTTTTATTCATTATTACTCTACTACTTAAAAGCTTATTTACTCTCTCTCTCTCTCTCTTCATTTCCCTCTCCTCTTCCTCGATCGAATTCTTCGATCACTCTATTAGTCGTCCTCTTCTGGACTCATATTCTCAACCTCCCCGGGGTTCCCGTCTCGGTTTTTCTTCCTCAACCCGCTGACGACGTCGTCGATTCTCAACAACATGCACGCGCTTTCCACGGCGGTTTTCAACGATTGCGCCTTGACTTCGTACGGTTCCCAAACGCCCAAGGCTTTCATATCGACGATGGTTCCTTTTTCACCGTCGATACCAAACGTGGAGTTTTCTCCGTCTGGAGATTCCGCGTGTTTCGCGCGCAGTTTGGTTAAGGTTCGGATGACGTTCGCGCCGCAGTTTTGCGCCAACGTTCGCGGGATCACCTCCAACGCCGTGCCGATGGCGCGAAAAGGGAGTTGTTCCGCCCCTTGGACAGTATCTGCAAACTTGGAGAGTTCTCTAGAGATGGCCATTTCGACCGCACCACCGCCTGGGAGTAAGCGAGGGTCTTTTAAGATGTTTCGGGCGACACCCATGGCGTCGATTAAGTTACGCTCCACTTCGTTCAAGACGTCTTTCGAGGCGCCTCTCAAGACAATCGTGCATGCTTTCGGTTCATCGCAATCGACGATGAACGTGAAGTATTCGTCGCCAATTTTCTCGACGTTGAATAACCCGGCACCGGTACCGATATCGGATTCTTGCAACTCTTCCAGTCTGTGGATGATGGTCGCGCCCGTCGCTCGGGCGATGCGATTGTTATCCGTTTTTCTCACGCGTCGAATCGCAGTCACGTTTGCCTTGGCCAAGTAATGGCAGCACAAATCCGAGACGCCTTTCTCGGTAATCACCACGTCCGGTTTAAACGAACAAATGATATCGCACTGCTGTTTGATCCAATCTTCTTCCATTTTCAAAAGCACTTCCCAATCTTCCTCCTTCGTAATCTCCACGTTCGTTTGGTTTTCGCCTTTCTTATATTCTAAAGTGCAATCGAGCAACAAAATTCTCGGTTTCTCAATCTTCCTTAACATCCTACCCGGTAAACACACGTCTTTATTCATCATGACACCTTTCAAAACGGTGGAATCTTCGATTGCCCCACCGGGAATCTTTTCCACTTTCGCGAACTTTTTAATATCAATCTCCGCCGACTTGCCGTCCGGGCCTACGGTCTTCACCGTTTGCACCGCGTCCAAGGCCAAATTCGGCACCAAATCCCCTAACCTCGCGGTAAACTTCGTCCCCACGCTCGACCTCACAATCTTCAACAACTCTTCTCTGTTCTCCACGTCCAACGGAAACGCAATTTTCGCGTCGATAATCTCCACCGCTTTCTCCAACGCCTTTGAAAACGCTCTCGCGATAACCGTCGGGTGCACGTCTTTCTCCAAAAACGGAATGGAAAGATGTAAAATCTCCCCGGCTAAGATAATCACGCTCGTCGTCCCGTCTCCAACTTCCTCGTCTTGGCTTCTCGCGAGCTCGATCATCGATTTCGCCGCCGGGTGCGTCACGTCGATTTCCCTCAAAATCGCGTTCCCGTCGTTCGTAATCACGATGCCTCCAGAGGCGTCCAGAATCATCTTCAACATCGACCGTGGGCCTAACGTCGTTCGAACGACATCAGACACCGCTTTCGCCGCGGATATGTTTTGCATTTGGGCTTTTCTCCCGGTCTCGCGGCGTGCGTTGACTTGTAACACTTGCATCTTGATGTCACGAAGAAGTGCGGCGTTGACTTTCGAATTTCACTGGATGTGCGATGACTTTTCTCTCTGACTCTCTCTGACTCCGTAAAGAATGAGGGAACGTTTAAAACGAAGAAGACAAAGAAGCGAAGCTTAAAAAAAAGCGCCTCTCTTTTCTGATGTCGTGCGCTTTTGCGTTCTGCGTCTGCGCGCGGTGTGCTACGAATCGTGCTTTATATAATGACGATGTGTGAGATGACTTTTCTCCTTAAAACGCACGTCTCTCTCGTGTGAAACGAACGAAAGAAAAAAAAAGCAAAAGACAGACAAAGAAGCAAAAAACTTAAAAAGCTGCTCTGCTTGTTTTCTTTCTGCGAAAAAAAAGGACTTAGCGACGACGACGAGAAAGAAAAGCAGAAGAAACTCTTCAAGAAAGAGTCTGCTCTCGAAAAGAAACATATTCTCTCTCTGCGTGGAAACGAACGCACCAAACGGGAGCAGAGAAAAAGCAGTTTTCAGCCGAAAAGACAAAAAAAAAATCACAGATATCTCGCCATAAAACTGACCCACGTCGACACTTTATACTCACTTAAACACTCACACACACATAATGTTCTCTGTTACCCAATCCGCTGTTGCGCAATCCGTTCGCTTGAACGTCGTTTCCAAGAGAAGCGTCAAAGTTCGGTGAGTCGTGGTGGCGTTGTTCTTGTTCTTCTCATGTTTTTCGCGCGTATCGTTCTCTTTTAAACGCGCGCGCGCGGTGAAAGAGAAATCCCGATGGATGATGTTTTCCACGTTGGATGATGATGAAGATGATGAGAAATGCGATTGACTTTCGCGCGCGCGTTCTCTCGCGCTTTCTTAAAAAGCGAACGAAAGAAAGAACGGGCGATTGAATCGAACGCCGTTTCATTCATTCGTTCATTCTTTAATTCGTTTTTCACGCGTTCATGCGTTCGTTCAAGAAGAAGAACACGCGTTAGGTCGAGAGAATTCGTTTTGTTATCCACTCCGTTCGTGTACACGTCGTGTGTCCTGTGCTTGACACGTCGCCAAATTTGGCTGATTTTTTGATTTTTTTTCTCTCTTTTCGGAAGAGAATTTTTGGACGCATCAAACAAAACACTCACCATCTCTTTCGCTTTTCTTTTGAGAACAGCTCTGGCGACAACTTCTCCGCGCCGATGAGAGACGATTCCGAAACGTTCAAGAACTCCTTGGCTGGCCAATCCAACTGGAACGCCTACGAAGGTGGCGACGAGAAGCCGCTCACCCCGGAAGAGAAGAAGGCCAAGAACGCCAAGGAAGACGCGGAAGCCGCGGCGAGACGCGCCGCCTCCGCCGCCAAGATGGCGGCTGAGCGCAAAGCCGCCGGCGCCTAATCAGCGAAAGGTTTCATTTCCTGCTTTTAAAATTCTTCTGTTTTTTGACTCTCTTAAGAGTCGAACAGAAGAAGTTTATTCGTTGAGGGATAGAAAAACCCGATCCGAAACTAAATATATTCGTCATCTCCGAGCGCGCTTATCCGGCACACCTTCATTTGTTGTATACTTGTAGTTGTATTTGTTGTTTTGTTATTTCGATTGATCAAAGATATTAAAAAATTCATTAATTCATGAACAAAACGTACCAACGTATCCGTTTCTCTACTCATCAGTTCAACGAGTGCTGTTCTTCTTTCGTTTTGATTGCGATAAAAGAGAGATATACCTCGCGAGAAATTTTGGGCACCCCTCTGTGCTCTGAATGAAACGTTTTCCCCGTCGTCGTCCTGCACAACTTTAACGCGCGCTTTATTTATGCTTTTTCTTCTTCGAAAAGCGACGATTCAGACGATTCAGACGATTCAGACGATTCAGACGGCTGGGAAAAGACAGAGGAGGAGGAGAAGGAAGAAGTCGTTTTTATCGTCGTCGTCGTTTGAAGAAGATTCGGACGCGCTCGTGCATTTCATCGAAACCGTCGCTAAAAATGATTTCAACGCGCGCGAGAGAGTGCGCGTCGGGAAAGACGATATCGAAGATCGAGGGTACGCGTTGATTGCGAACAGACCTTTACGAGCGGGAGAGGTGGTTCTTTCTTTACCGATGCGCGCGAGATTCGTGGTGCTTTCATCGTCATCAGAAGAGGAAGACGAAGATATCTATTCCTGGTCGAAACCGTTGGCGAAACGGTTGGTGTTTGACGAAAAGGAGAGGAAACGACACGAGGTTTGGCTGAAGAGTTTACCGAAAGAAGCACCGAGAGTGCCTGGGATATACATGGAGGAAGAGGAGATCGAGAGATGGGTGAAAGATATGACGCTGAGAGAACGGTTGATAAGGAGTCGGAGAGACCATCGAGCGTTCGTAAACGGATGTTGCGGCGACGACGAAAAGGAGAAGAGAGAACTGTCGCGAATGAGGAGTTTCTTACAAAGTCGTATATTTGCGGACGATAAGAAGAGAAGATGGAATGCACCTCTGATTGACTTTTGCAACCACTCTTTCGAGGCGAACTGTTTCGTTCGGACGAACGTTGGGAAGGAGAACAAGCAAGGGAAAATTGCGACGGCGGAGATTTGCGACGACAGTTTTTTTATCGCGCGAGACGAAGAAAAAGAGGAAGAATATTTCGAACTCGTGGTTTCGGATGAAGGTTCCATAGATGTGGACGAACCGCTAACAATCTCCTACGCGCCCTCGCGCTCTGGCAACACGAATGCGTCGTTATTCTTCGAGCAGTATGGTTTTCTCTTGGAGGATACAGAAAATTCAGCTTCGTTTTTGAACAGCGTGGAGAGCGTTGAAAAGTTTCTTTCCTTTAGAAAATAGTTATTCTTTTACTAGTAGTTTAAATAGTAGTACTACTAATAGCATCGCTTACAAAATAATACAGGTATGTATATGTATGCATCGCACTCTGCTACACCGCGTGCTCGGCGACGTCTCGTAACATTTTAAGCAAACCTTTCATCGACGTTTTCTTGGCCTTCATCTTCTTCTTCTTCGAGCCGCTTTTCGCGGCGGTATTTCCTTTACTTTTCTTCAACAAGAAAACTTCCTCCAACTCCTCGTCCACGTCGTCCATGAAAACAATCTCCCCCATCGCCTCTCGTCTCTGTCGATCCGCAAACTCCTCCGAATTTTTCGCCGTCTCTTTCGCCTCCGTCTCTGCTTTCCTCGCCACGTCTACCAACTCCTGTCTCGTAAACGACACCGTCTTCATCTCGCTCTCTACTCGTTGCATCACCTGAAACACTTCCTCCAACGCTTCTTTTCTCGAAACTCCAACCATATTTTCCTCTTCCACCGATTTCGCCACCATCGTCAGTCTTTGCCGCCAATTTCTGGCTAAATCGTCCGCCCTCGGATCCACCGCGAGCGCTAACCCGCCCTCCGCGCCCAACTTCACCCGCTCCACCACCTCCTCCAACGGTTTCAACTCCTCTTCCTCTAACCCTCTCAATTGTTTCGCCACCAGCTGCTCCGCGCGCTTTTTCGCGATGTGTGAGGTTGTTTTCTGACACTCCAACAGTCCTTCCAACAATCGTTCGTTGTTTACGCTCAGTAATCCGGGCAGTTTCTTCAACGTCTTCGGACTGATGGCGAGTAATTGATTGGCCAAATTCTTGTGCCTATTCGCGTCTCTTTTCAGCTGGCTCTTGTTCTTCCTTCCGAAGTAAATCGGATCACCCTTTGCGTTTTCCGCGAACACGTCCCCGTTGCCGATGAAACCGTCCTCGTCTGTGTCCTCGTTTCCTGGAGACGACGACGTTTGAGAGGCGGTTTCTCGGAAGAATCCTTTGTGCACGACGAGGTGGCGGCTCGGGAAATTGTGGTGCAACCTCGTCATCGAATTCGATGCAGACGACGACGACGACGACGACGCGGCGAAATGAGACAACGCTCGCCGAAAAGTCGTCGTCGCAGTTCTAGAGGACAACATGCAACAAGAGGACAACGACGACATTATTATGTGTGTCGTGTTCTTGCGTATATATTTTAGAATTCTTTGTTGTGTGGTAATTCTCTCACGTGAGAGCTCTGTAAAGTCTCTATCTAAAAACGCGTGCGTTATCTCCGCTAGTATATCTATTTTCTTCTATATTCAGCGTGGACGACTACGAGCGTCCCAAATCAGCTGTCCTAAACGTGCAGTTTCCTCGTTCCCTCCGAAAGAGTCTCGAAGGAATTCGCCGGCATCTTCTCGGTGTTCCATTGTTTGCACGTATTCGATGAGATCTCGATTGGAGTCCGCGCCGGTGAGTTCTCGCAAGGAGAGGTTGAAGAACGTTGTCGTTTCCGCGGTGTCTTCGTCGTCGTCGATGATGATGCGGGAGGGTGAAGCGAGATCTTTCTCGTCCTCCTCGTGAGTATTGTTTAGAACGACAAAGTTGGCGAAATCTGCGGCGACGTGTTTCTCTATGCCTAAAGTACCGAGGAGGTCGATGACGTCTTGGCGCGTCGGCATCGCCGGTAAGACGTCGTTGGCGAGCGTTTCGGAAACGTCTCGGTCGAAACCGAGTTGGCGCAAGGTTTGGGCGATGTCGTCGGAGAGAGAGCTTTGCTTTCGTGCCTCTTCTTCTTCTTCTCGTGAGCTCAGAGAAACGGCGCGAGCGACTTCGAGTTCTCGTTCGAGCTCTTCGTCGAGTTTTATTCGTTCGCGAGCGTGTTCGTCCGCGCTGAGCGAAAGCGCTAATTTTAAAGCCTCTTCCTCGGACATTGTCGTTTGCTGAAACTCTTCGTGCGGCAATCGGTGTTCTGGTGCTCTCGTGGGAGGAGCAGCGCGAGACAAAGGTAACGATGGAAACGTGCTCTCGTCTTTTCGTTTGTTGTCGAGGAAGCGTCCACCGACCAGTGGTCTCGACGCTACTCGTTGGAAGTTTTCTTCTTCTTCTTCTTCTTCTTCCTCGTCTGTAGTCGACATCCTCAAATCTTCCTCATCGAATTGTTTCTGCGACCACGCTTTCCTTCCGAATCCTACACTCGTACCGATCGGAATTCCAGCTCTAACGTCCTTCTTCTTCTTCTTTGGTGGCATCGCGGGTTTCTGTCTCGTCGTGGTCGTTGTAATAGCAGTCGTAGAAGTAGCCGGCTTCTTCTTAGACGACGCCGGCGCGAACCCGCGCATGCGCAGCATTTTCGTCGCAATATCTTCGTATTCTTCCACGCGCTGCTTGCTTTCTCTCGTCGCATCTTGTGGACCAACAGCACTCTTTGCCGCCGTCATCCTCTCCTTTGCCGCTTTCGCTCTCTCCTCTCTCGACATCCTAAAATCCGAGACTGACGCGACCATCCCCAAATCTTCCAACGATTTCGGATGATTCTGTTGACGACGATCTTCATCTCTCACATCCTCTTCTTCTTCTTCAAACGCAATCTCGCACCTCCTCCTCTTCCTCATTCTCTCCTCGTCTTCCTCGTCTTCCTTCCCATTCCTCTTCTCGAAATACATCGCCGCCAACTTATCGTACCTATGCGACCAAAACGGATAACGCCTCATCAACTCGCAAAATCGAGCAAACTCTTTATTCGTCTCTCTCAACTGTTTCACCCGCAACACGTCCTCTGGTTTCACCGGATCTTCGCCATTGTCCTTTTCTCCACCTCTCTTGACCGAATCTTTGATTAACCCGGTTTTTGTGTCCCAGTACTTCTTGTTCGCGTGTCTCGGTTTCGCTCGTTCTTTTCGCTCTTCCTCTTCTCGCTTTGATACATCTTCAACTTTTCGTCGCAAACCGACGATTTTTACGTTCTCTCTCGCGAGTACCTCTTCCACGCGCGTCTCCTCGTGTTTCCCTTGAATTTCGATGACTTTTTCTCCTTTTCCTTCTCGCGCCGCTCTCGCTTGCGCGCCGAGACGCTTCGATATTCGCGAGCACAAAGCGTCAATCGCGTCGTCGCATCCCGAGACGTTTCGTATCTTCGTGACGAGCCAATGCTTGCGTTTTTCGTGCTCGACCGAAAGTCGGCCTTTTTTCGTCGCTTCGATTGAAATCATCATCGTAAAATTCTCTCCTCCTTTACGTTTTCCTCCTCCTTTTCCATCTTCTGCTCGCGACGCGTTGTCATCGATGCGAGAGTGTTGTTTGCGTCATCTCATCCGACGAACTTTGGGGAAAAACACAAAAGTCGTTTTCTTTACAAAAAATGTCGACCAATGTGTCCTCTTCACCGGCGGTGGTGACGGCCTCTTCGAACGGAACGCTCCAAACCGGTGAAGGAAAAGGAAAAGGAGTTTCAGGTGATGCGTCCTCTTCGTCTCCCGTACCGGTCGTGTTACGAGTGAGCCAACTGGATGCGCACCAACTCGATAACGAACTCCTGGAAATCATCTTCCTCAAGCAACTCGGGAAGTGTTTCGATTGTTTCGACGAAAGCATAGCTTCGAAATACAAAGAAGAGATGAAGGTATTCCTGGAATTCTTACTCTGGTTTAAAACCGTGCGAGTTTCAAAACCAACGCCCGGGATGGAGATGATGAACGTGACGTATTTAGACGAGAAAGGAATCGCCCAATTCGGGAGCTTAAGAGAGCAGCAAAAATGGACGCTTTTGCTGTGCGGTTCTCTGTGTAAATACCTGTACTCGAAAGCGACGAATTTCGCCGCCAATAAGTGCTTACCAGATGACACGACGTCGAGAGTGGTGAAACTGCTAGGAACTGCGCACTCGGTGGCGAGAACGATGAATTTGATTTTGTTCTTGTACTCGGGGAAGTTTCCGAACGTGCCGCAACGAGCGGCCAACGTGAGATTCGCGCACGAAAATCCAAACGCGGGGAGGGCGATGACGTTCGAGTATTTGAATCGAGCGTTGGCGATGAGAGAGATTACGGAGGTTGGGAAAACGGTAGTGATGCCGATGATGGAGAGCAAAGGGGCGAGGGAGTTCTTTAGGAGGGCGAAGTACGTGCTCGGCTTTCGTCAACAAGGAGGAGAGGCGGCGGCGAGACTAGAAGAGAGCGATGACGACGACGAAGAAGAAGAAGAAGAAGAGGAAATAGAAGACGAAGACACGAATAGAAGAAAACGGAAAGAGAAGAAAAGTAATAAACGACTGGGAGGGATGATGGTGAGGACAATACGAGACGCCTCGACCGTTCGAATAGGAGAGGATGGATTCGACGAGGACGTCGCTATTTGCGCAGCGTGCGGCGACGCGCCTATTCCGTGTAACGCGTTCGTCGCGAAACGGTGTGGATGTAGCTATTGTTATTATTGCGCCGCGGCGAGATTGGAGGAGTGTAAAGCAGAAGGCAATTGGAAAGGGTTCGCGTGTGAAAACTGCGCGACGAGAATCAACTCCTTTCGCAGGATAAACTTAAAAACGATAGAATAAATTAGTAGAATTTTCGCGAAGAGTACAAGTGTTGGATAGTTAGATTTAGCTCATTAAAACGCACTATACTTAACCGACGATCATCGTCGTCTCGTCTTGGAACGAATATTCCGGAACTTCTAAATTCTCCGGCGCCGGTCCTTTACGAATTCTCCCGCTCGCGTCGTAGTGACTCCCGTGGCACGGGCAAAACCAACCGTTGTAATCGCCGGCGTTGGCAATCGGCACGCACCCAAGATGCGTGCACACCCCAACCACAACCAACCACTCCGGGTTCTGCGTTCTATCCGCATCCGCTTGCTTATCTCTCAATTCTCCCAAATCCACCGCGTTCTCCTTCGCGATCTCATCCGCCGTTCGTCTTCGAATAAACACCGGCTTCCCTCTCCACTTCACCGTCGTCGTCGTCCCCGGTTGTATTTTGCTCAAGTCCACTTCTAAAGACGCCAAAGCGAGCACATCCGCGGTGGCAGACATGGACATTAAAAACTTCAACACCGCTAAGCGAATCGCCGAGGCGTAAATCATGCGACCGCCAGTCAAGACGAAGTACGTGAACGCTCTCTTGTCCGGGTCTCCGATTTTATCCACGCGATGGTTTTCCTGCGCGTAGTTTGGTTCGCTGTTTGGCGTTTTCAACGCGTTCAAGATGGCGCCAGAGTTCACCGGGACCATGGAACCGTTTCCGTTGCTTCCAGAGGTGGATACCGCGGCATCGGACGCGTAGCCTGTCATGTGAGATTGATGATAGAAAAATGGTACAAAAGTCAGTATTATTATTTTACGTTGATGAAATCTCTCAAAGAGTAGTCCAAAAGGTAAAAAATCATCCGTCGCGGAAATGCGCGCGAACGAGCGCGACGCGAGCGACCTATCCCAGATCCAACCCAACGAAAACGTCCATCGATATCTTTTCCTTTCGAATGTAACACATTCTGCCTTAATTTCGTACCTCTCCTCCCCACATTTTGCTGTTCTCGCTCATCATTTTTCGCAACGGTGCTGTTGTTGTTCAAAATACCGCCGTGTGTCATCGCCGCTTTTTGGGCGGTCGACGAGGACGAGTGCGAACGCGCGGCGAGTAAAGCGCGGTGAAGAACCGACGCGACGTGTTTTCTCGACATCGTTTCTGCGGACGGACTGTTGAAGATGAATTCGCGTGTACGCGCGTTGAAGGAGGACTATTTATGGCGTGCGCGTAAAAATCTGATCGGTTTTCTCTCGATCTTTTGTCTAAAATACTATGTACTGCTTTGTCGATTTTGGCAGCGAAAAGCGCTCTCTTCGTTTACTTTCAAATACTTTTACATTCCTATTATGACTTGATTAAAAGTCGCTACATATATATACACACACGCGTTGTTACGGCTACTTTTCTATCGCGTGCTCTATTCATCATTCGTGGCGTAACTCATCTGACGCTTTGTTTCTGGCGTCGTCTCGTTGGTGTTGTTATTGTTGTTGTTCGTCGTCGTCGTCGTCGTCGAAGCAGCAACTCTCTCCGCAACACCCGACGGACGCGTCCCATTGCTGTGCGTGCGTGCAATCCTCTCGCCATAACTCGCGAAACGTGGTCGATTTTTGCGACTCGGTCAAGCCGAGTTCGGTGATCCATTCGCCGTTCGCGCGGAATTGGTTCGCCACGCGCAAGGCGTTTTGTTTGTGCAACACCGGAACAAACGCGAATTGATGATCTTTGTTTTCTTCGTCTTTGAGTTCGGCGAGAATTTTCGGTTCGACGTCGAACGCGGAGAAGGAAGTAGGCTGACCGTAGAGTTTACCTCTCGCGGTTTGTGGCGTCCAGTCTTTGAGCATTCGTCGACTGTTTTTAGACGCGTCCACTTGGGAGGCGACGAGCTGGTCTGTTTTGGTTGTCGTCGTTTCTGAAGGATCGGAGTATTTTTGGACCCACTCGGATGGGATTTCCGGCGCGTCGTGGTGCTTGGCCATCACTCGCAAGTTCTTAATCGCAGAGAGACGAATGTCTTCGTGTAACTCGTCATGAATGGCCGTTTTCGTTTCGTCGTTGTATTGCTTTCTCTTGGCGTTCTTTTCCAAGCCTTCGATGGCGTTCCAGATTTGCCCAAAGTCGTACCCGTCGTGCTCGTGCAAACCTAAATACTCCTCCACGCGTCTCGTTGTCGCTTCCAAATTCTCTTTGCCGGAGAAATCTTCCTCGAACAACACCAACAAATTCGGAAACGCGTCTTTCCACAGAGACAAGTAATGGTCGTACCTCGACGCGCCGAGTACCGGGTGAGCGTCCAAACACTTGCTCAAATCGTCCTCGTTCGAGCCGCTAAAACCGCCGCAGTTGTTCAAATCGCGCTTCATCTTTTGGAACGCTTGAACGGAGGATTTTGACGTTTTCGCGCACGCCCCGACGCCGCCGTAATTCGCCGCGTTCGTATCATCACCGCTATCATTGCTACTCTCCACGCTCTCCATCGCGTACCTCTCCATCGCTCTCTCAATCGGATCGCTTAAAACAACAATCGGCCTTAATCGTGGCAACGTGTTCCTCATCGCTTTCGCGCAACACGAACAACTAAAACTCGTATCCGACCAATCTCCGTAAATCATCCCTTTATGTTTATCCTTATCGTAGGAAGTCCCGGTTGGAATGACTTCTCGACTGTCCCTCGCCTCGCCTCGCTTGATTTTTTTCGGCACGAGCGCGTCCACGTACGCCTTCAACATCGCCGCGCCTCTCTCGCTCTGATGCCCTTCGCACATCTCCCCACCACTCGCTCTCGTCCCGTACGGCGTGTTCCAAAAGTGCACCGCTTTCGCATCGCTATCAATCATCGGATGTTCCTTCAGCGCCGCTCGCAACCGCCCCGTGCTCGTACTCGCGCCGAGAATCGCAAAGTGCGGTAAACAGTGCTCCTCGCTCAATTTCGCGTCTCTAAAACACGTCGCCGGGCCGACGTATCTCGCGTGGCCTCGAAACTGTTCGTACCATTCCTCCGCTTTCCCCGATTTCCACACCACGTTCGCCGCGCTGAAGAGGAAAAACGCCACCACGACGGAGACCACGCCTGGGCAGAAGTCTCGCCAACCGAATTCGCTTCGCTGCGTTTTGTCCTCCGTTTTCTTCGTTTTAATTCTCGGTAACCCTTCCGGCGTTTGTTTGATGACGATGTTCCCGATGTTATTATTAGTATTGCTGTTCTTGTTTTCTTTGAGCGACGATAAAGGCGTCCGTTCGTCGATGACGAGTGTGCCTCCAAAATCGACTTTTCCGTGATGATGACTGCTGCGCGCGGCCTTTCCAAAATCGGGACTCCCACTCGCACCATCGTCCTCTCTCGTGGTCATCGGCGATGAATTATTCGACGAATGATGAAAATTGTGAGAAGACGTGGTCGAAGATGCCATCGTCGACGGCGTTCGAGAGCTTCGAATCCGCTCCTCTCGAGGCATGTCTCGCGACCACATCGTGCGTACACTTTGAAATCCAACACCAATCTGTTCGTTCTGAAGCCGCTCTTTCATGAGAAAAAAATTCATTTTTCGGTTTTGTCAAAGGGGCATATTTAGGGTTTTTTTAAGTGGTGTAAAACGTACTTTATAAACACAAGCTGGAAGCGCACTCTTTTTAAAATATCCCGTCGTCGTCGCGAGGGTACCGAGCGAAGATGTACCGAAAAAGAAGATGTGTGTGTTCACGGTACGAGTGACGTTGTTACGTTTGCTGTTGCTGGTAATGCCACCAGAAAATGTAAATACACGATATCAACACATCTGCGACGAAGGAAACGCGAAGGACAACGGTCGCGCTCTCTTTCTCTCTCTTTCTCTCTCTCTCTTTCTTTATATTCGTCTTCGTCTCTCGTTGAAGAAGAGAACGAGGATGGCGACGACTTTTTTTAGTAGTAAGTTACGGTGGTATCAACAACTCGTCTTTAATCTGGTCCAACGCGTTTTCTAACGTCTTCGTCGTCTCGTCGATGTTTTTCAGCTTGTCGTTCCCGAACAAGCCGAACCGAACGGTCGTCACGTCGGTCGGTTGCGCATTTCCCAACATCCACGGGACACCAGCGGCGACTTGCGTGCCGACAGATTTGAAACTCTTCCCGGCGTTTGAGTTTTTGTTTATGTAGATGACGACGATGCCGGCGGCTTGGAATTTTGGGTGCGCGACCGTTTGGAAGCCTTTGGAGACGACCATGTCGACGACCGACGTGCCGAGTTTACTAAACGTCGTCTTCGCGCGACCTAAGTTATATTTTTTCAAATCCAAGGCGGCGTTTCGAAACAACGCGATGCAATCCGTCGGTAACGTGGTGTAATACGCGAACCCGCCTTTATCGTACGCGTCGGAAACTTCCAACCATTTACGTAAATTCAACGCCATCGAATCCGACGCGCTCCCGACCGAATCCGTTCCTCTCGCTGCTTTTTCACCTCTTTCGTTTAAGATGACGACTCCAACGCACGCGGGCGCGCTCCATCCTTTCTGTGGCGCCGTGATGTACGCGTCCACCAAATTCGATTTCGTATCGATCCACGTCGTGCCGGCGGCGATGCCGTCCAACACGAAAATTCCATCCGAAAATTTTCTCGTCGCCTCGCCGATTCTTTTCACGTACTCCGCGGGTAACTCCACCCCAGTGCTCGTTTCCACGTGCGGCGCAAACACCACTCGCGGTTTATGTTTCTCGATCAACTTTTCCACCTCCTCGATTGCCATCGGTTGCACTCTCGGCCACCGATCTCCGTCTCGCTTCTTCACCTCGGCTCGCGCGACGATCGCCTTCGCGCCGAGACTTCTCGTCACTTGCTCGATGATATCCGTCCACCGGTAGGAAAAGTACCCGTTGCGTAAAATCAACACCGTATCACCATCCGACGCGAACTGTCGAAATACTGCCTCCATCGCGTACGTCCCGCTTCCGGGTAACCACACCGCGTTGTCCGCGTTGTACGCCTCTTTTAACACCTGTTTCAACTCTCGATGAATCTGTACGTACGTGTCGGACATGGAGTTCAACGCTCTGTCGGTATACACGACTGAAAACTCGTTCAAAATTACATCTGGTAAAGTTGTATCCCCGTGGTAGTTTTGGCCCGCGTTTAACGCGCGCGAGTGGTATTTTTCGTTCGTTCCGTTCTTGTTTTGATGGTGCGGACACGCCTCTCCCCTGGCGGCTTGAGGCGATGTTCCCGAGACCGTTAGGAAAAGAAGAAGAATTATTGGAACCAAAAACATGTTTTAAATACAATAATACTACTAATAATAAAGAGAGGAAGTGAACTCTGCGTGTTTTGTGGTCAGACTTTGACGATGTGTGCTCGCAAAGTGAGCGCGTCTGCGTGTGTGTTGTCTGCGCTTTTTAATTGAGGTTACGTGTACAAAAATAACCTGAGAAAGATGAAGAAAAAATACGCTAATATGTCATCTGACGACGCGTCATCATTTTCAATCAATGCATCACTCGTGTACTCACAAAGGCCCCACGACGGCGAGTGCAGCTATCAACACGAACGCTGAGGAGAACACGCTGAGACATAAGGTGACGATGACGAACGCGCCGAACGTGGAGAAGAAGACGATGACGCAGCCGGCGAAGAGGAAACCGGCGGCGGAGGCGGTGGTGAACGCGCCGCCGATGACGGAAGGGCCGACGGAACGGATCGCTTGGAGCGCGCGGGAGGCACGCAGAAGGTCGTTTGTTGTTTTTGTTTTTGTTTTTGTTGCTGTCATAGTCGTCGAAGTCGGGGTATTTTCGAACAACGATTCTTTGTCTTGTTCTCGTTCTTTTCTTTCTCTTTCTCCAACAACGTTGGCGTCGTCGTTGGCGTTTTTTAAGCTCGAGGATGCTGCGGCGTACGCGCTGGCCACGTGCAACGGGTAGTCGACGGATAAACCAACTAACAACGTGACGCACACGCTTTCGATGACCCCAAACTTCCAATCGCGGAAGGTGGCGCTCAATCCAAGACTCGCCGCGCAGGCGAACGCGACCGAGAAGCACGTGGCGAAAGCGATGGCAAACGAGCGGCTGGCGAAGAAGGCGACGATGAACGCGAAGAAGAAGGAAGCAACGAGCGCAGTTTTTGCGCCTTTCGCGAGCTCCTCGACGGTATCTGCGTAAGACCACGCGGAGGAAGTTTGGAAAGCGGAACCGCGGACGGTATCTGGCGCGGTAGAAAGCGCCTGTTGGAACCACCGTTCCCAGTCGTCTCTCGCGTTTACTATATCGTGCTGAGAGGCTGTGCTGGAGACGTTTATGGACGCGGAAATTATGATCCCGCGCTTACAGGTATTTTCTTCGCTCAGTTTCGAGCACGCCAACGCTAAATGCTTCACGTTTTCTTCATCTTTCGCGGTTGGTAGAGTCGTCGATGATGTCCCGTAGTAATAGTCTCCTCCGGGCGGGAAGAGCGAGGCGGAAAGTTCTCCGTCGTTGGTCACGTTTAAATCATACTCTTCGTTCTCGATCATGAACTGCGAAGCTAACTCGAACGCGCGGAGCTGCTCATCACTCCACGATGATGGTATGCTGGTCGTCGTCGTCGCGTTAATAACGCGTGTGCCGTTGTTGTAATAACGAACATTGGTATTCATCAAAGCCAAATTTTCTTCATCCGAGAGAAACTCGCATATCTCGCGCAACTCAATTCTCAGCGACTCCAAAGCATTAAGGACGATGTTTTCGTCTTCAAACCCGTAGGCATCTTTATTCTTTAACGCACAAGCATCGGTGGAAATGACGTGCGGTATGTGTAACCCGCCTTTCTCCCCGGCTCTAAACGTGGCGTCGTTGATGAAGTCTTCCACGTACCGCTCGTATTGCGTCGCGTTCGCAAACGGGACGCGGTTCGGGTACCGGAAGTTTTGCGACCAATCGTCGAGTTCTTGGGTGAAACATTTTAAGCTCGGTTTCAATATCCGCCGATCGTTGTTTAATAATTCGCAAAAGTCGAGCATCCACTTCTGAACGTCGACGTTGGCATCATTGAAGTCTTCAGCGAATGCAACTTTGGTATCCTCAAAGCGCAACGTCTTGTCGAATCCGGACGATTGTCTGGTTTTTGTCGGATCGATGCCAAAGATAAAGTGGAGTTGAATGGCTTCTTCACGTCTGGCGTACGGGATGTATTCGCGGTTTTGTCGAGCGAAAACGTTCGGGTTGAACGACTCGGGCCAAATCGAATGCGACGACCCGTCTGGCGGTTTCAAGGTCGACGCCACGTACGCCTCGTACGCCGCGAGAATGAATGAAAGTATAAGCACTGGATACCGTTTTGAAATCGCAAATTTACCAATACTTTCGCTGAGCGAGGCAGCAAACCCTAGTGCTGCGCGACGCGCGGTATCTACGCGCGTGAAAGCGTCGTTAATCGGTTCAAGAACGCGTTTCAGTCGATCGAGGCGTTGGCGATCCCGCGCCGCGTTGGCGCCGTTTACCGTTCTCATCGAGGCGTCGTCGCCGTCGCCGAAAAAACCGAATGACTTTGCTCGTTTGTGTTTTTGATTCGTTCCATATCTTTTGCTTTTTAGTTGTTTTACGACGTTATCGTCGTCGTCGTCGTCGTCGTCATCATCGAAGTAACCGTCCATCAGGTTGCGCTTCGTGTTCATTTTGGTGGTCATATTTTTTTCTTTTTCATCGTAATCAGTATCATCTGAGATTCTTCTCTCAAACGAGGAGGCGAACAATTCGGCTTCGTTGCCATAGCTTTTCGATCTTCTGCTCGTGCTTGGAAACGTGTCACTTTCAATGCGCTCGAGTCTTTTCTCTTGTTTTTCTTCAACTTCTTTCTTCGCTTCTCTTTCGCCGCTCTCGCCTGCGCCGCCGACGCCGCCTTCCATCGCGGTGACAACTTTCATGCGTCTCGGTACCACTTTTGAAGATCGTCCACCGGGTGCGTTGACAATGGCAAAGAACCGTCGCTTTCGCTCGGATAAACGCGCGTCTAGAATCAAACTCGCTGGAACCATCGCGATGGTCACGAAGAAGCAAAACGCCACGGACAGCGCGGCGAAAATGCCAAACAATCGCAAAGGTTCAATGTTTGAAAATATGAGCGTGGCGAAAGCGGTCGTGGTTGTCGCGGAGGTACAACAGATGGAAAAGAATGACTTTTGAATCGTCCACGACATTCGATCGATCAGCCACGCTTCTGCGTCTATTGAGTAACCAGTATTGCGCATTCTGCACCGTGTCGACTTCTCAATTTCGTTGTCGTTGTCTTCGTCTTCGTCGTCGTCGTCATCGCGGCGTGTTTTTTTAGGCACCGGAACGAGTTTCGCTGAAAGCTTCCAGTGATCGACCAGTACAAAAGCATCGTCTGCACCGATGCCTAAAATACAAAACACGCCGAGAAAGTGTAAAACACCTACCCAAACTTTGTCTAAACCGAGGATGTAAGTAAATATCGCGAACACGAGCGACGAGGCGACCACAATGCACGAGACGACAGTGACAATAACGCTTCCAGTATGAAAGAATACGAGTGCGAAACACGCACCGAATGCCGCAATAATCCATTGACAATCGTTTGCGAGCTGCTCGAGCTCGAGAGAAGAGTAAGTTTGCCAATGTCGCCACGCGACGCGATCGGATGGCGGCGTCTCGTCTGTCTCAAATCTTAACGCGCTTTCGATGTCGTATTCTTTGCTCCACTCTCGTATGGTGCGCTCGAAGGAGTTTTTTACCCAACGAATGGAATCTTCTTCGGATATGCCGCGATACAAGTCGCTTTTCTTCCTCTGGAATATGAGTCGCGTTGCGCCAAACTTTCTTTTAGATAAAGTTGAGATATTATCATAACGTGTCGTAACGCCTTCATCGTCTTCATCCTCCCGGAACCCGAACGTATCGAAATCTAATATTGGTTCCCACGGACGCGTCACAACCTCAAACGCTTCCCATTTATTCGCCCACGAGATGAAAACTCTCAAACCGCGCAAACTTCTTCGCACTTGATCCAAAATCGTTTCCGAATCGCACGGCGCAAAAGCGTTCTCAATTTCCTCCTCGACGGATGGCATTTCCGAAATGATTTTAATCTCCTCCGTCGTCGGTTTCGCGCGTTCGATCCAATCGCAAACGCTCAGGTCCCCTATTAAATTGCACATCTTTGGCTGCTCTATCATGTTCATTTCGCCACTCTCATTAACGTTTTCGTACATTCTCTCCTCGCATCCTCGCTCCTCGCACGCGAATCCATCGTTCTCGCACAAGCGATTCGCCTTTAAAAGACTTGTCGTATCATTCTCACCACAAATATCTACGGCTGTTTGAAGAAGTCGCGTCGTTGTTTCAGTTTTGTTGTTGCTATCACCATCACGATCGTCATAGACGTAAAGTCCTTTCAACGTTTGAAACGCGGTGTGCCAAATATCCACGTTCATGAAAACTAAGTTCACGTCAAAAACGCTCCACGGCGGCGCGCACGTTTTCGAGGAAAAGGTCCAGCCTGCGTGATACCCTCCCAAAACTTGATCTCGCGTCGCGCACGCCTCTTCATACCCCAATGAAGACTCAATCGCCCGCTTTAATTCACACAACTTAATCACATTCTCCTCTCTCTGGTACGCGTTTTTAGTACGCTCTTCTTCTTCTTCGCTAAAATCCAACATCGCGTTTACGATCAACTCGTTCCAATCAACGCTATTCGGAATCGCCCCGTACCTCGCCCCTCGTTCCACTAACATTAAATCCATCATCGACCGTACTTTTCTCACTCTTTTCTCGCTCCGCATGGGATCTCCGCGATCTCCTTCGCTCCCGACGAACACCAGCGGAAACTCGCGATAAAAATACTTCCTCTTCCCTTGCTCTTCGATCAAGTGTTTCCTTGCGGCTAAAAAAGTTTCGTCCCGATCGCTGTGCGTGGTCAACCTCGCGCGGTACGCGGTCAACTTCACGTCGACGACAACTGTCGACCGACGCTCGTACACCGCACGCGACGCGAACCCGATCGAGAGCAGACATACGAGCAGCACCAATCCTATTGTTTTAGAAAAAATATCAGATCAGAGATGTGTTTTTCCGAGAAAAAAAAACGCTCAGCTGGGGTGCAAAAGATACAAAAAAAAGAAAGAACTCCTCTCCGTGCATTAGTATTCGAAAGTAGGGGGAGAAAAGAGCGCCAAAGTCGTTTTCATCGCGCACACACCTGGTCGTCGACAACTCGCCCGCGCCCAACATCGCGCGACTCTGTTGTTCGTATTATTCCTGTCGTTTGTTTTCGTCGCATCATTTTTGCACATGTGTGCATGTGTGTTGTGCGAATAATAATGCGCTTCAAAAAGAGACGTTTTTTTGGTCTATTTTTAGGCAAAAAATCGTCAAAAATTCATTCATCATGCGACGAGAGGAAAAACGAACAAAGTTTTCCTCGACCAACGAGTCCTCGCGGGAAAAACAACAAAAAGCGAAACGATGTCTCTCTTCTCTTCTCACCCCAGTCACGAAAACCGCGTGCGCGTTAGATAAGGCTTTCGCGGCGACGATTGAAGGGAGCAGCGGTCTCGGGGAGAGTCATCGCGGTGCTCGCATTCATCACGTTCATCATTCGCATCATCGTCGTCGGGAAAATTCAAATTTTGGAACAATGTTCTTTGAGAGTCCGGGAATGCCGAGGATGAACTTGGCGAACGATTTCGGCGATGATTTCGCAGAAATGAGAGGGACGAAGAGAAGTTGGGAGGAGGAGGATTTGCACACGCCGGCGCCGAGGCAAACCACGACGGCAAACAACGCGACGACGACGACGAGCTGTTTTTTTCCTCCTCCTCATTCGACGAGCGGAGACACGAAAGAGAGAATAAAAAATTTTCGCAACGACGACGATATCGACGACTTTGACGATTGCTTTTCCATCGGTGTCCGAATGCAGAGAATGGAGGAAAATGCGAGTGGCAGAGCTACTCAATCTGTGACGAGTATTCCGAGCGAAGTAGACGCTTCGCAGGGAGGGATTCCCATGATTGACTCGAACGCGGTGAAAAAATTGTTACTCGAGGATGAGAACGGCGTAGTTTTGATCGATTGTCGATACTTTTACGAGTACCGAAACGGTCGCATATCGTCGAGCCATAACGTGGTGTTCCCGGACGACTGTCAGAGAGGTTTCATAATTGCCAGAGATAAACTGCTGAATTGTGCGAATCATAGAAATAGCGAGAAGAGGGATTTGGTGTACGTCTTTTACGACGACGGCGAAGCGAACGCGATGGCGATGCATCACCGAGCCACGCAGTTATTTCGACACATCAGAAACTTAGACAGATTGGATAACATGCGCACGTATCCAAACTTGTGTTTCCCAAACATGTTCGTTTTGAAAGGAGGATTCAAGGCGTTCATCGAGTCGTCGAGAGATCGAGAATGGGAAGACGACCATCGAATATTTTACGAAGGTAGTTTTGTCTCCATGGACGATTGGCGTTTCTCGAACGAGACGAAAGAGTTGCACAATCAAGTCGTCAAGCGATGGATTTTGGCGGCAGCCGCGCAAAGCCTGAACGATTTCCCGACTCGAGTGTAAGAATATGAATGTTGTACATGTAAAATAATCGTTAAATGGTAAAAATAAAATAATTAATGATGATGATCAACGCTCATATGCGTTTAAACTACACGCTCCTCGCGCTTGGGTCAAGACTACTCCTACACCTCCTACTCCTACTCCTACTACGAAGACAAATTTTACGCCGCGGCGCTCCCTCCTCCGTTATTATCCTCGGAAGGAATCAACTTCAACGCTTGCGACAAAATCGAACTCGCCGCCTCGGTCATCTCCGGGATGACTGAATCCGGCCCGCACCACGATTCAAACAAAGCCCCGCACAGCCTCTCGTCCTTAATCGACTCTCCAATTTTCTTTCCTCTCAATCTCGTCGTCAACGTGCCGCTCTCGTTCGTGCTAAACGTCAAACTCGCGCCCTTTTCGATTTTCACGCTCCGAAACATCGACTTAAACATCTCCAACGCTTCCTTCGCTTTCTTCTCCGACTCCTCGTTCCCGCCGCTCTCCGCTCTCGATCCTAATTTTTTCTCTATATTAACCGCGATCGCCTTCGCCACCGACTCTCCGCTCACGTCTCTCACGAACGTCAGTCGTACCGTTTTCGCAATCGAACTGTCGTTCGCCACCGCGTCCAACGCGTCCTCTTCTCCCTCGTGTTTCTTACACGCTTTCGGTAGGAAATACAACCCAATCACGTACACGTCCACGTTCAACATGGCGGCTACTTTTTTCCTCCTCACCCCGCCGGCGATGAGCGGCGCGTTCGATTCTTCCTCGTCATCTAGAATATGATGCGACGGCACTTTCACGCTTTCTCCTTTTTTCCCGTACGGGATGTCGAGCAAACGCGTCACGGTTGCGCTCGCGAGAAAGAACTTTCTTTCGCTTTTTCTTCGGAATCTCGTTAAAATTCTTTGCTTCCGAATCCTCCTTCGTTGCTTCTCCTCGTCAAGGAGTTCTCCTTCTTCGTTCCTCGCCGTCGTCGTCGTCAGTGAAGAAGAGACGCGCTGTTGTTGTTGCTGGCGGTGGTGGTGTTGCTGCCGCTGCTGCTGCGGAGAGGAGGAGGAGGACATGTCTCTCTTTTTGTTTGGATAAAATGGAAAATCCTCTGCCTGCT